>Ga0302319_10000414_pt1 | contig 96280 bp, 82 predicted proteins | sample Bog_T0_2_FD_203319 | JGI IMG/M metagenome (GOLD analysis project Ga0302319, IMG submission 203319) | Peat permafrost microbial communities from Stordalen Mire near Abisko, Sweden - Bog_T0_2 | ecosystem: Environmental > Terrestrial > Soil > Wetlands > Peat | place: Sweden: Abisko, Stordalen Mire... | reverse complement strand
ATCAGAATCGAATTGCGAAGACTTGCATAATCGTATGAGTCCGCAACCGACTTGGAATTGCTCCGCGACATAGTGCGGCCAGTTCCGTGGCTCATCGAGTTGAGAATCTCATTTATTTTTTCGTTTGCCTGAATCAGAACGACGTCGCCTGACATGTGCGAGGGTAGTGCGGAAACCTCGCCGGGCATGAGCCGGACGGAGCCCTTTCGGATGATGACACTACCGTCCCCCAGTTGCTCGTATGTGTTGTGCGGTAGGTCGAGAATGAGCTCGGTCTTGCCAAATACCAGTTCAAGCCTCTCGTGAATCTCTGCGCGGTTGTCCATTGCCCAGTGCACTACCCTGCTAAAGGTCTCATCGAATTTCTCCGGGCTGTCAATCAACGCATCTACATGTCCTGATTCGTTTCTTGATCCCGTATGGATGAGGAAGTACAACGGTCCGTCGTCATACGGCGCGATTGCATCCAGAAAGTGGTTGCCCCCGCCGAGATCGCCGAGACCGCCTTTATTTGCTCGCAGATGATCCGCAACCGCATTCCACCGCCGAAGATCAAGATCCTTCACCGCAACAGTCGAGCGCACCAGACGCATGCCACAACCACAATCAGAGATGGCAAAGCGGCGCCAGTCATTCTGACGCGTGCGCACCGCCGTGCCGGTTGGCAAGGGCGATTTCCCAGGGCATGCATCGGGTAGGAAGACGATTTGATCCGCATCTAGATCATGAGGCACCCATGAGTGCAATCGCCCTAGCGGTTCGGCGGATAGATTTGTAATCTGCATCGAAGCTGCCTTCCAGTCTACGGAATACCATACGTGAATCGGTTACGCTGTCGGAGCTATGTAGTCTCCGTCGGCCGTTGACGCCGCCCTTCCCGCCCGAACAATCCCATACTTCAAATCCAGAAACCCTCGGAGATCTTCCGGGAACAGTTCCGTTAGAACCTTCAGTTCGCGAGAGAATTGCCCGTTCACAAATTGAAATAAAACACCGGCGCCATTGATGCGAGCACAGCTCCGGCTTGCAACGCAAGCACCTCAAGCGCCTGTTTTGGCGCTCGTCTCAGCCATTTGATCGCGAAAAACGCCAGCACGGGCAACTGTCCAGCCATGAGGATCTGCCACAAATGTGCCGCAGCCCCCTCGTCCGCCTCGCGGGCATTCCCGTACATCGCAATATGACCCATTACGATCGCCAGCGCCGTCAATGACATTGCCAGTGGAACAAGCGCACTTGGCCGCCTAACAACTGCTCCAAAAGAAAGGGGATCTCGATCCATGTTGCCTCCTTGTGTTGGGGAAATACGTTCACAAACTGCCGACAAGATCACGTTGAGCAAAGTCCGGATACTGCCATCGCCGTCCTCAAGCAGAGATCGAAACTCCGCGCCATAGCGCGCTCTCCATGCACGCGGATAGAGGCACGTCAGCAGGCGGCCGAGCACGGAATTCATAACGGTGCCAGCCTTCCCAGTCCTGACTGGGTGAACTGTTGCAAGGTTGTCATCCTGGCGCGGAAAACGCGTAAACCTTCTCCCGTTATGCGATAGGGCCGGCGGCGCTCCTCAGGCGGGAGCGGCTCAATCCATCCCAGTTTTTCAAGGCGGGTAATCGCGCCATACAGAGTTCCAGGGCCAAGCCGGGTTCCGCAGATGCCGGCAATGTCCTCAATCATCGCGTGGCCGTGTTTCGGGCCGCCCGCCAGGCTGGCCAGGACAAGCAGGGGCGGGTCGGAATAGGGCCCCGTCTCTGCGGCTGTCTCGTTTACTACTACGTTTCGCGTACTACGCATTACGTAGTTATCGCACAGTTGGTTCTTATCGGCAAGAGAAATAAATTGCACTTCCAGCTAAAATCCGAACCCACCGGAGCCGGCCTCTCCGCCCCGGCTTTTTGCCGATAATTTCGCTTCATTGGCTCACAATTGTTCCATGGCGTCTTTCACAACGCATTCAGGCCAACGCGAAACTGCCGAGAGTAGGAGCCAAAAACTGGCAGCAAAAGCTAAAAGCTTCGGCGAAATGCTACTAACCCCTTTGCCATGAGGAATCTGCAAAGAACTCTAGTGTAATCAGGAATTTAGAGCGAAGCCACCACTCCATCTCATTGAAAACAAGGAATTTCCTCGCAGAGTCGGGGGTGGGGTAGGAAGGCAATAAAATGTGCAACGAATGCTACCCACCCCTAGTCGGCGCCGGAGTCTCCAACCGCCGAAGCCACTTTCCCCGCCCCCACAATCCCATATTTCAGATCGATAAACTCCTGCAATTCGCCCGGCAGCAACGCCGCAAGCTCCTGCCACGTAAGCACCTTGCATCGTACCCGCATCTCCGCCGATTTCACCGCCGACATCACCGCGTACCACGCCTCCCGCAGATCCGGCCGACGCTCATCGTGTAGTACACAAAAGCTGCAATCCTCCGCGTAGGCCGCCAGCACATTCCGAATCAATTGGTAGCTCGCATACCCTGGTTCGGCGGCTTCAGCCTCCCGCGCTCGCGCAACAATGCCGGCTTGAAACTCGCGAGCCGCATCCGTATCGTCGGCCGGTTCTTCCCACTCCTGCGTAAACTCCTCGGCAAACTCCGCCGCCGTCCTCCGTCGCGCGGTACGCAACTCTACCCGCGGCAGCAATTCCCGTTCAAACACCGCATCGAAGTCCCGATACCCCTCCACCACCTGCGCCGCCCGAGTCTGAAAATCCCCCTCCGTCAGCTTGGCTTCGACCAGCAACGCGCCCCACCGCATATCCACTTCAGTCCGGTCAAAGCGGCCACTGGCCAGCGGCACACGAGCCTTCCACCCGAAGACGGGCAGTCCCTCACTCTCCACTCCAAGGGTCTGCCGCACCGCAGGCGTCTCGACCACAGCTGGCGTACAAAACACGTTCATCAGCAGCGCATCGGAACTCATCGACGAATCCAGTTCTCGCCACTTGCGGCCCGACTCCGCCTTGGGCAGTGCCCTTCCCTGTGCATGAACCTTGTCGAACCTGCGCATCCACTCCGGCCGCGACCCGATGGCCGCATAAGCGGCGTCGAAGAAGTTCCCGTGCCGTCCATCGGCTTCACAATACACAATCACCGGCGGAGTGCCGTAGCTCTCAACGTATGCACGTCCACGCGCCCATCGCCGGTTCCGCAGCCCCAGCTCCCGGCGCAATTGGCTTGCATACCAGTTTGTGTTCATCGCCATATCGAGCAGCCTACACCGAATACCCGGTGCATTCAGCCGTTTGTAACCCTAACGCAACATTCCCCTCATCTGGCTGTCACAATCGATTGCTACCCTAGCCGGAAGTGTGGAAAGAATTCCCGTCCGCACTCATCTGGCTACGTAAAAAATTCAGCTTTAACCGCAAACAACCTTCGGAGGTCATTTTGAAACACTCTTTCGCGAGCGCATGGACACGTCTGTCCGCGTTGGTATTCTCCTGTCTGGTGCTGTTCTTAGCCGCCACCCTGCACGGGCAAGCAATCGGTTCAACTCTCAATGGCGTCGTCCTTGACGAGCAAGGCAAAGGAGTCTACCCCGCCACTGTTTCTGTCAAGAATGGATCAGGCGCTGCCAAAACCACCAAAACCGATGCCACAGGACACTATTCGATTGAAGGGCTACCCGCCGGAACATACTCGCTCACGGTGACCGCCAACGGGTTTGCAGTAGCATCGAGGACCGGCGTCACACTTGGTGCAGGACAAACCCAACAGATCACTTTCACATTGAGCATCAGTTCAGTTGCCGAGCAGATCACTGTCAACGCGGGTATCGACTCCGTCGCGGCGCAAGCTGCGCCCAGTGGCGGCTTTATTGAGGAGCGTTCCGCGCAGTCGCTGATCTCGAACACTTACATCCGCAACTTCACCTCGCCGATCGCCGACTACGGCTCGATTGTGCAGATCGTTCCCGGAGCCTTCACCACCTCCAGCGACGGCGTCGGCCTCGGCCAATCCAAGACCACCTTCCGCGGCTTCCCGGACGGTGACTTCGACATCGACTTCGACGGCGTTCCCTTCTACGACACCAACTCCCCCACCCACCACTCCTGGGCCTTCTTCCCCGCTCAGTGGATCGGCGGAGTGGACTTCGACCGCAGCCCCGGTACCGCCTCCACCACCGGGCCCACTCCCTTCGGCGGCTCCATCCATCTGCTCTCCATGCCCCTCAGCAGCGAAATGGGCACCCGTTTCAACTTCGCCTACGGCACCTGGAACACCAAGCTGTACGACGGCGCGTTCAACTCCGGCCCCTTTGGCCTTTTCGGCACTCCCAAAAAGTCCAACCTCTTTGTCGATTGGCACCGCATGACCTCGGACGGCTACCAGACATTCAACTTCAATACGCGCAATGCTGGCTCGCTGCTCTATCAGTACCAGCTCTCGCCCAAAACCGTCCTCACTGGCTTCAGCGGCGTCATCCAGCTCACCGCCAACACCTACGGGCTCAATCCCACTCGCTGCCAGACGATCGCCTCAACTCCTTCCACGCTCTGCACAGCCACCACAGCCTACAATGGGGTGACCTATAACACAGCGCCCAACGGCATACTCCCCTACACCGGCTACGGTTATAACTTCGAGATGGTCAACAACGCCGACCCCACCAACTGGCTCGACTACAAGTACAACCACTACCAGGTCCCCACAGACTTCGAGTACGTCGGCGTAAAATCGGAAATCGGCAAGGGATGGTACGTCGACTTCAAGTGGTACACCTACAACTACGACAACGGTGAGCTCTACAGCAACGCCACGCCCATCACCGAAGTTACGCAAGCTGCCGGCTTGGCAAATCCGTCATTGGTCCCCGGATCGCTTGTCGGCTATACCAGCAAGGGCGTCCAGACACTTTACTACAACGGTGCTGCTGTCGCGCCTTGCGATGTGATCGTCGCCGGCAAGACCAGCTCCACCACTGGGCTCGCCACCAATGCCGAGCCGTGCGCCGTCGACAAATACAACAGCTATCGCAAATACGGCGAAACCTCCACCGTCTCGCAAACCTCAAAGTTCGGCGTCTTCCGCGGCGGAATGTGGTTCGACTGGGCCCGTACCAGCCGCCACCAGTACCCGACCGATCCGCTCAACGGCTGGGCCGATCAGCCCCTTGGCAACTTCGACGAGACCTTCTACACCGACTCCTATGAGCCCTTCGGCGAATACGAGTTCCACGCCATGCCCAAGTTCAACATCACCGCGGGGACCAAATTCGCCGACTACGCCTACACCGTCTACCACAAGGCCGACGACGGCAAGACTGTGGGCCCGCTGAGCTGCTATCCCAACTTCACGGCCGCCTGCTCGGCTGTCGCCACCGACACCGGCGCCTTCCACGCCTGGCTGCCCTCGCTGGACTTCAACTACCGCCTCAAGACCAACTGGGCCATCTATGCCCAAGTCTCTACCGGGAGCATCATCCCGCCCAGCAGCGTCTACGACTATTCGCACACGCCTACCCCGACCGATCCCACGCCGGGCCTGTTGACCCCGCCCAAGCAGCAGAAATCCACCACCTACCAGATGGGTTCGGTTCTGAAGCTCAACCGCTTCACGCTCGATGCCGATGCCTACCGCGTCCGCTTCCAGAACAGCTACAGCACTCTCACCGACCCCACCACCGGCGAAATCGTCAACTATCTCCAGCCCAGCTCCGTCACCCAGGGCCTGGAGTTCGAGACCACCGCGGTGCTCACGCACGGCCTCAACCTCTACCTCAACGCCACCGCGGCCAACGCTTACTATGAAGGCGAGTTGAACGCCAGTTCCAGCAGCACCGCCCCGATCTTCGAGCGCGCCCCCTCCGGCCTCTGGGTCCAGGACACTCCGGCCGATACCGAGATGCAAGGCCTCACCTATTCCGGCCGTGGATTGGACCTTGGCATCTTCAACAAACGCGTCGGCGAGCAGCGGGTCGACAATGGCGCCTATCACAACCAAGCCATCATCGCTCCGTTCAGCGACTTCACTTCTTACATCAACTACACCGTCCGCAACCATTCCATCTTTGACGGAACCAAGATCAGCCTTTCCGCCGACAATCTGCTCAACCAGCATAACCTCACCGCGTTAACTCTGTCCGGATCGGCCAGCACCATCTATCTCAACGGTGGCGCCGCCTGCTCGTCCGCCACAGCGGCCAACCCCTGCGATGCCTTTGTCACCAATGGCCCCACTCCGATCAACGGCGCCGACCTGCCGACCTTCATGTCCGCCCGCAGTCTTTCGGTTTCGGTCACCTTCGGCTTTGCGCCCAAGGAGCGCAAGTAGCAGCACAAACGCATTCGGGGGCGTAACTCCGGCCGCGTCTGGGACAACCCTCCCACGCGCGGCCGGACCTGTTTTATCGTGCCAAGTTTGGGTCTGCCGGCACGCACAAACCAAAGATGGAGGCACGGCGGCCCTCTGAGATGCGAAAATATTTTACGTGATCTTCCGCCGGAATTGCCTCGCCCTGTTGCCTGCCATTTTGCTCTTAACAGCCATCCCTGCCCACGCCGCTAATAGTGGGACGAGGAAGGCCGACGAACAGGCAGGCGCGGTTCTGTTTCAGAACAAGGGCTGCGCTCACTGCCACGGTGCTGGCGGTAGCGGTGGCAAGAAAGGGCCTGACTTGACCAATCTGCGCAAGAACAAGCTCTGGCCCCCTGCTAAAATCACCACCCAGATTCTCAACGGCGGCCAGAAGATGCCGCCCTTTGGCGACTCTCTCAGCGACCCGGAGATCGCCCAGGTGGTCGCGTACCTTCGCGCAAAACACAGGCCGCCGCCACCCGCCCAGTAAGTGCCCTTTGACCCCGAGGGGCGGACTTACTCCCTATTCCCTACTCCCTGATTAATACCTGATCTCCAGCACATTGATCGAGTAGGGCGCAAAGCTCTGTTCAAATTGCGCCCCAGCTAACTCCACCCCGTGCTCCACCGGCACAATCGCATCCGGATGAGTAATGCTGTTGGTTGCGTTGGGCGTCTGGCCGCTCAAAGTAACCAGCTTCGCCTGCGGATTGACCTCCGCTATGCCAGTGAGGGCGATATGCACAGAGGTCATCTCCGACGACGCGTTGACCACTTTGACGAACAGTTTGTGGAGCTTCTCGTCTCGAGTCACCGACATGTAGACCCGCTGACCGCCGTTCGTCACGGTCGAAGCCACCACCTCCGTGCCCAGATAGCTGCCGAAGAGCACCTGCGCCCAGTAGCTCGGCGACCCATAGCTCGATAGAGCATCGTAGCCGATCAGGTCCGTTGCCCACTGCATGCCGCCAGGATTCACGTTCACAAACAGCGGCGCATAGCTGGCCATAATCACAATATCGCTGTTGCGTTCCATGCCTGTCATCCACGCCGCATCGCCCAGAGCCGCTTCCAGATTGGGCGTTGGCTCGCCCTCGCGCGTGGCCCACTCACCGACGAAGATCTTCGGTCCAGTGCGGTCGGTCTTATCGTAGTGATCGGCGTCTTCCAAAGACTTTTCAGCCGACATATAGTAGTGCTCGTCCAGCACATCCGGCTTCACGCTCTTCACCGGCGCAGTCGCAATCAGCTGCAAATTCGGGTAGTGTTGCTTGAACTCCTTGAAGTACTGTGCAAATCGGCCATCGTAGGATCCCGATTTGTCGAACCAATCCTCGTTGCCGATCTCGACGTAATGCAGCGGAAACGGCGCGGCGTGGCCGTCTTTCACACGCTCTGCGCCCCATTTTGTATCGGCGCCGCCGGTCGCGTATTCGATCTCGTCGAGCGCATCCTGGATATAGGGTTCAAGCGCCGGTCCAGGTTCCACATGCTCCTGCGCCATCGAGTAGCCTGCATACACAGCAAGCACCGGCTCAATCTTCAGGTCCTCACACCATTCCAAAAACTCGATAAGTCCCATCCCATCGGATGATCGGTAATGCCATGGGCTGGGATGCGTAGGCCGGTCAACCCATGGGCCGATGGTTTTCTTCCAATCGAACCGCTCGGATATGTGATCGCCCTCCAGGTAGTTCCCGCCCGGGAGGCGAAGGAATTTGGGATGCATGGCGGCCAGCTTCTCCATCAGGTCGATGCGGTTGCCGTGGGTGCGGCCTTGATAGGTCGGCGGAAACAGCGAAACCAGGCTGAACCAGACCGTTGCCGGACGCGGAATCGTCAGAATAAGGTGGTTGTTCGCCGTTACAGGAACATCCGCAGTCTTGAGCTCAAAAGTGTACTGCTTCCACTCGCCGGTCAGTCCTTGGACGATCGCACTGGCGGCAATCGCACCTGTCTGATCGTTCACCAGGCTCACTGTGAGCGGAACGCTGTTTGCATCGCTCTTTGCATAAAAAGAGCCGCTATAGGTTGTATGCGGCCGCACTGCAATACCCCAATAGCCATCGTTCTGGATGCCTGCCGGCCGAGCTTCCGACGCCGAGGTCACATTCACCTTGATGCTGCGCGGCAACGCAGCGCTCGGGCCTGTCGTCTCATCCACTGAGATCTTCGCGGCGGCGTCTCCGCGCTCCACGAGAGTCCAGTGTTGCAGCGCCCCCCAACCGCGTCCGATGGCGCGGTCGCGAACCAATTCCGCGTAGAGCCCGCCGTCATAGGAGTAGTTGATCTCCTCGGTCATCAGTCCGTACAACATTGGGCTGACCTTCGCGCTCGGATGATCCACCTGAATTGAGAGTGAAGTTGTCTGAGCGGAGAGGCTCAATGGAAGCGCAAGGGCAGTGAGCAGGACGAGAGCAGAATTCTGTTTCATCATGACGAATGACAGACTAGGGGATTGCCCCGGCCTCTGGCAAGTGGGAAAACGCTTTCTACATCTGCTTACGCTTCGATCGAAGCTGTGATCCCTGCCCTCACCTCGCCCAGCATCATCGGCATGGCTCCCGCCTGCGACGCCACCCATGCGCCCCAGCGGTTTCCCGCCTTGTTGAGTGTGGCTAGATCCGCCCCGCACAGCAGGTAATGCGTCAGAGCCGCAGTAAACGCATCCCCGGCACCGATCGTGTCGGCCACGCTTACTGCGATACCGGGGTGTTCGTGCCATTCCTTGCTCCTCACCAGCAGGCTCCCATGCTCGCCGCGGGTAATCGCCACCATTTCCAGCGTAGGAAACTCGCCCAGCAGACGCTCCGCGCCCAGCCGCAACCCCTCCGTTGCCGGCGCCTCGTCCACAGGAAGTCCCAGAAGTCCCAGCACCAAAGGCAGCTCGGCGTCGTTCATCTTCATCACCGTCGCCAGTTCCAGCGACTCCTGGATCACTTCGCCTGAATAAAACGGTGCACGCAGGTTCACATCGAAGACCCGCACGCATGTTGAAGAGGTCTGCGCGGCCAGCGTCTGGATAGTCTGCCGCGAATGCAGGCAGCGCTGCGCCAGCGACCCGAAGCAGATCGCATCCGCCCGCTCTGCCAGCCGAACCCACTCGTCCGATAGATCCAGGAAATCCCAGGCCGCAGGCTGGTGAATCGTATAGCTTGGCTGTCCGGCCTCGAAACTCACTGTCACTCGGCCTGTCTCGTGCGCCGGATCAACCTGCACCTGGCTGGCATCCGCCGAGAAAGACTCCAGGCGGTCAATCGCCCTCCGACCCAGATCGTCGCGGCCAATGCGGCTGAGGATGGCTGCGTGGTTGCCCAGCCGCGCTGCCATCACGCTGAAGTTCGCAGGCGCGCCGCCTAACCGCGCCCCCTCCGGCAACACATCCCACAACAACTCACCCAAACCTAAAATCAGATGCGGTTCTCTCAAAGCTTCACTCCGGCGGGAGCCTGGTCCCAAGCGCACCCGGCTCCGAAGGATAAAACTCCTTTATCTCGGAAAAGGATGCGGAAGCTGCCCAGTTGACAGCTTTCTCCCTGCGAGGCCGTCTCGTCAAATCCCTGCGGATACGCCGATCGATCCCAGACTCACCCCACCCATCGCCAGATCGAGCAATCCTCCCAATTCGACGATGCATATTCTCCGTCTGGCTGGTTGGCCAGAATCCTGTGATCCGCGATCGCATCCACCCGCGACCGCTTCACCAGCCCCTTAAACAGCCGCTGAAACCCCTTCTGCCCTTCCAGCACGCTCTCGTGCTCGTTGTTCACATAAAGCAGATCCAGATGCCCAAGCCGCCCGACGAAGCTTCTCGCCAGCCCCTTCAGCAGCCGCCGCAACACGGGCGCACCAAACGGATTGAAGAGAAACGCCAGGCAAGGGCCATCGGGAAACCTGTACTCCACCGCATCCCCGCAAACCATCCGGATTGGCGCCCGCGCTCGGCCCTCCGCACGCCATGCGGCTGCATTCTTCCTCGCAATCCGCGCCAGTGTGGGATTGAGTTCCACCCCAACCACTTCGCGAAAAGGCAGCTCCGAGGCCAGTAGCACCGCTCGCCCCATTCCCGAACCCACATCTATAAACGAAAACTCGCTTAGCGGCGCAGCAGGCCGGCTCCTCCGCCAGCGCGCAAGCAGCGACTTGAGCACGGAAGGCGCAACGCCGTAGTAAGCGGTATTATGCCGGTCATGCCGGTGTCCGGTTTTCAGGTGGCGCCCCGCAACAAGCCCGCTCGTCCTGACTCCAAACTCCAGGTCGAAGGGATGCCGCATGTAGCCATCCCCAACCGCCAGCCCTGGCAGGAGGCGCGGCCCTTTTTTTCCCTGAGCGGCCTTCATTGCTTCCCCATCTTTCACGTTTGAACCTTAAAGCCTTTAGTCCTTACGACACAATCAACGGTTCGTTAGCCCGGGCCACTCCCGCTGAGCTTGCTCGTATTTCTCCAAAGTTCCTATATCTAGCACATAATCATCGATTGGAAATGCAAACATCTTCCCCACAAGTTTCGGAAGCACATCGAAGCCAATATCGGCAGGAGTTATGCTGGGAACCAAGTCAAGAAGTGCGGGCCCGCCGATCAACACACCGGAAAATGCAGTATCGGACTTGGGGAATTTGGGCTTTTCCGTGAATTCCAGCACTCTTCCCGTCTCGCCGGTTGCAATGATTCCGCACTGAGTCGGATTGGGTACCCGGTAGGTTCCCAATGTTACCGGTGCTTGACTAAGCCGGTGAAAGGCCAGCATGTTATCGAAGCGGCAATTTGTCAGCACATCCGCGTAAAGAACCGCAAACTCCCGTTCGCCAGCGACAAACTCGCGGTTGACATGCAACGTTCCGGCGCTTCCCAGCAATTCGGGTTCGTTGGTCATTGTTACGGTGACCGGACCGCAGTATGCAGCCAGATATTCGCTAACCCGTTCGCTGTGCGCGTGCGTATTGATGAGTACGTCATTGACGCCGTATTGCGCGCACCATTGCAGCCAGAGACCTATAAGTGGAGTGCCCTTGATGGACACCAGGCATTTGGGAATGCTGTTGGTGAGCGGGCGCAGGCGCGTGCCGTTGCCAGCCGCCAGAAGGAAGCCTTTCACGTTAGCCTCGCTTGCTTCCGCCGCTGGCACGATTCTTCCAGGCCCAGGCAGTTTCAATAATGTGGTCAAGATCAGAGTTCTTTGGATTCCAGCCAAGTGCCGAAATCAAGCGGTTTGGACTGGCGCACAGAACCGCTGGATCTCCCGCGCGCGAAGCGCCTTCTCGCAGCGGAATCTTGAGCTTGATGATTCGCTCGGCGCGTGCATGGACTTCCCGTACGGAATAACTCTTGCCGAGTCCAATGTTATACACCGAAAACCCAGGTGTGTTCATCGACTGAAAAGCCAGGATATGCGCCTGGGCAATATCGAGTACATGAACATAATCGCGCACACAGGTTCCGTCGGACGTTGGATAGTCGCAACCGTAGATCGTGAAAAACTTGCGTTCACCTACCGCGGCTTCAAAGAGCAAAGGAAGGATGTGCGTCTCCGGCACATGTTCCTCGCCATGAGCAAGAGTGGCTCCAGAAGCATTGAAATAGCGGAACGCGCAAACACTGATGCCATACGCGCTGGAATACCATTGCAGCAGCCGCTCAAAAGCGAGTTTTGTTTCCCCATACGAATTGACGGGTGCTTTCGGGTGGTCCTCGGGAATGGGAACCTCGACAGGGTTTCCATAAACAGCGGCCGTCGACGAGAAGATGAAGCGTTTGATGCCCGCCTCCCGAACAACATCGATCATCGTGGTTGCCGCAACGACATTCACCTGATAGAACGCCGCCGGATTCGTCACCGACTCGGGAATCAGCGCCTTTGCCGCGAAGTGAAATACGGCATCGAAGGTTTTGGAGGCAAGCACCTGGCGCATGTTGGCCGCATCGCCAATGTCTATTTGATGAAACTCGGCTCCCCCGGGCACGGCGTGGCGATGCCCGGTCGAGAGGTTGTCGACGATAGACACTTCGTAACCTTGCCGAAGCAATTCCTCGGCACACACCGACCCTACATAACCGGCGCCACCTGTAACCAGGACTCGACTCATTCTAACTCCGCTGAACTTCAGTTGCAGGCTGTTGGATTCATCGCCAATTGAATGCGGCTAACTTCTGCGATCTTATTGATCGCATCGAGCACGCTTCAATGCGCCGTGGCATGAAGCTTATCCCGCTGCCTTCGCAGCAGCAGAACATGGTCGAAGTATTCTTTGAAATACTTTGTGAAAATGTGCAGGACAATGGCGTGAATGCCCTCGACAAGCTCGTACTCGCCTTGTGTTGTTTGGATCAATATCTTCGCATCCGAGAGTGGGTTCAGGCGTCCGCCGTCAAATCCGGAGATTCCGATGACCGGAACTTTGTGCTCATGGGCGAGCTCTACGGCCCGGATAATATTCTCTGAATTGCCGGAACTCGATATGGCAATCAGCACATCGGAATCCTGAATGTAGTTCCGCAACGGTCCGGAAAATACCATGTCGTATCCAACGTCGTTCGCCCAAGCGGTCAATTCCTCCTCTGTCGTAGGCAGGCGGATAGCCTGGAATCGGCGCTGGTGTTCGTCGAGATTGTGACTGAATACGGTCTTGTTAAAGTCGGCAACCCAGTGGGTGGCAAGCGCCAGGGAACCGCCGTTTCCGATAACGTAAATGCGGCCATCGCGCTCGAAGGCGGCCTGGAGAATATTCATTGCCTTGGCTATCTCTACTTTGGGAAGGTTATTAAGAAGAGTAATAGCCTTTTGCGAAAACTCCTGGATAAACTGTTCCATTGAGAATTACCTTCCGTAGGAATTGGTAACAATTTCGGCGCCGGCCTGAACAAAACCGACTGGAATTTCGCAGGCTGCCTCGAAACCTTCGGTCTTGGCGCCCACCGTCAATGCTTCCACAACCGCTGCCCGGCTATCGAGCGGCGCCAGCATCATCAGGCATCCGGCTCCCCCCGCGCCCAGTATCTTCCCCCCCCATGCGCCACGGCTGATTGCGATCTCATAGAGGTTGTCGATACCCGTGTTTGAGATTGCCGAGGCGAGTTGCTTCTTCATCGTCCAGCCATCCAGCAGCATCTCCCCGGCGCTCTTGAAATCCGCGTGGAGAAGTGTCTCTTTGAAGACGGGTACTGAATCGGACATGCGTTTCAACGTTTCAAAATTCTTCTGGGTGTTAGCCTTCTGTTCCGTGAGGACTGACGACGCATCGCGTGTTGTTCCGAGAAAGAAAAGGATCAGGTGGCTCTCCAGAAGCATCCGCTTCTTATAGTCGAGCAGCACCGGCTCCACGTCCACGGTTCCATCTGGATTGAATTGCAGTACATTGAATCCGCCGAAGGCCGCGGCATATTGATCCTGCTTGCCGATGGGTTCTTTGACCAGGTCAATCTCAAGCCGGCAAGCCGCCTCCGCCACTTCTCTCTTATCGAGCTTCTTGCCAACATAGGCGTAGAGTCCCTTCATCAGGGCCACCGAAAAACTTGAAGAGGAACCAAGGCCGGTTCTGGCCGGAATCGGCGCAAACGATCCTATCTCGATATTCTTCTCAATGCCGAGGTCCAGCAGGGCTTCTCGTATGCGTGTGTTTTTCAGTTCAGAAGGATGAGACACTTCCTCTGACAAGGAATACCGGGCTGCTACGTGATTGGTATAGGGCGCATGGTTGATGGCAATGAAAATAAATTTGTCGATTGCCGATGAAATAACTCGGCCTGGATACCTGGTGTAGAAATCGGGGAGATCCGTGCCTCCGCCGGCAAAGCTGATCCGCATTGGAGCGCTGGAAATGATCATTCAAAGCAACCTTTGTCAGTAGCGCGCGCTAACAGCATGCCGCGATTCTCAAGACGTACAGGGAAATTCCAACCTTAGACGCCATGCCCGAAGACATCTCGCTGTTTCCGCAATTTTACAGCATTGCGGTCCAGCCCGCGCGCGCCGCTGTTGCTATCATGACCAAGTGACCGGCTCCGCAAGCACGCCTCCCAATCGACCCTTGAGCGCCATCTTTCTCGACCGCGACGGTGTTCTGAACGAGAAGATGCCGGAGGGAAGCTATGTCGCGTCCTGGGCCGATTTTCATCTGCTGCCCGGCGTACCCGAAGCCATTGCCCGGCTCAACCAAGCAGGATTGCGGGTAGTGGTGGTCTCAAACCAGCGCGGCATTGCCTTGGGACTCTACACGGCCGCGGATGTGGATGCGATCCACTCCGCATTTCAACGCGTGTTAAAGGCCCACGGCGCTCATGTGGACGGCTTCTACGTTTGCCCGCACGGCAAGGGAGAATGCAATTGCCGCAAGCCGCTCCCTGGACTTTTCGACCAAGCTGCCAAGGATTTCCCCACTATCACGGCAGCCAACAGCGCCATGATCGGCGATTCGCTCACCGATATCGAGTTTGGCCGCGGGCTGGGAATGCTGACTGTCTTCATCGACGGCGACCCGAAACGCCAGCCAGCCAGTGCCCAGGCAGCCGCCGACCTGGCTGACCTACGCTTTCCGTCGCTCGCCGAGGCAGTGACCGCGCTGCTGGCAGATTCTCAACCAGCCTGACTCGATACCCAAAGAACCCGCAAAGAAGACGGTTTTCACCATACCCTCTTCAGGCCCACTCATTTTCAGGTTCGCGTGGGCTCTATGGAAAGAGTGACGGGTGTCACCGCGTGCCGCTCTGGCCTTGAGTATGTTGATGTGGGCCTTGACGGTGTATCTGGAGGTCCGGCATGACATTCCTGGGCGTGAAGAAGCTGACCAGAGAGAGTCGATTGCCGAGCGGACCGGAGGCGAGCGGATGAGCGATGCGGAGAAGCGCGACCGAGGGTTGCTGCGGGTGGATACAGAGGAGTGCAAGGGTTGCGGGCTGTGCGTGGAAGCATGTCCGTCGAGGCTTATTTATTTGAGCACGCATCTGAATCACTACGGCTATCGGACGGCGATGTATACGGGCGCGGGCTGCACGGGGTGTGGCATCTGTTTTATGGCCTGTCCAGAGCCGGGAGCGATCACCGTGCTGCGCAGTGCAAATCCCGCCGCGGGCAAAGAACGAGGGTTGCATCTCAGCATGGAGAGAGCAAGCTGATGCGCAGGCAACTGATGAAGGGGAACGAGGCGATCGTCAAGAGCGCAATTCTGGCTGGATGCCGCGCGTTCTATGGGTACCCCATCACCCCGGCGAGCGAGATTGCGGAATCGGCAGCGCTCTATATGCCCAAAGCGGGCGGCGTATATTTGCAGGCGGAGAGCGAAGTAGCCGCCATCAACATGATTTACGGCGCGGCGTCTACGGGCGTGCGGGCCATGACTGCATCGAGCGGGCCGGGAATGAGCCTGATGCAGGAAGGCATTAGCTACATGGCCGGCGCGGAGTTGCCTTGCGTGATCGCGGACATCACCCGCGGCGGGCCCGGGTTGGGCAACATTGCCGCCGAGCAGGGCGATTATCACCAGGCGGTAAAGGGCGGCGGCCACGGCAACTACAGAACTATCGTTCTCGCGCCCGATTCCGTGCAGGAGATGGCGGACCTGACCGCTCTGGCCTTCGAGCTAGCCCACCGGTACCGGAACCCCGTCGTGCTGCTGGCCGATGGATTCATTGGCCAGATGATGGAGCCGGTGGAGTTCCTACAGGAAGCGATCGAGCCCCCGCCTCCTGAGTGGGCCGTAACGGGCACTGCAGAAACGCGCGGCAATCTGATCACATCGCTGCATCTGGATTGCGATGAGATGGAAGCGCATCTTCGCCATCTGGAGGCAAAGTACAAGTGCGCCCAAGAGCGTGAGGCGCGCGCCGAAGAGTGGCACACAGATGGAGCGGAGATTGTACTGGTTGGATACGGAATCGTGGGGCGGATTCTGAAGGCCGTTGCGGCGGAAGCGCGTGCCGGCGGACTGAATGTGGGCGTGCTGCGGCCGATTACGCTCTTTCCATTTCCGGTAAGGCATTTTGAGCGGCTGGCTGCCTCTGCGCGTGTCTTTGTGGTGGTGGAGATGAGCAACGGCCAGATGCTTGAAGATGTGCGACTGACGCTGAACGGAAGGCGCCCTGTTGAGTTCCTCAGCCGCATGGGCGGGAACGTGCCTTCGCATGAGGAGGTGCTTCGATTTGTGCGGGAGCAGGCTCTGCATTATTTGCCAGAAGTGAAGCCGGAGAAAGAGCGGTTGGCGCATGTCTAGCGAGTTGGTTGCCGAATACGCAGTGGCCCACGCCAAGGCCAAATCGTTCTATGAGCGCTATGAGCGGAAGCAGGAGCTACAGCATCAAACCCACTTTTGCCCTGGTTGCGGGCACGGCATCGTACACAGGATGCTGGCGCGGGCCATCGATGAACTGGGCATCCAGAACAGAACGATCCTGACCGGCCCGGTGGGCTGCGGGGTGTTTACCTACAACTATTTCGATGTGGGCAATATCTCGGCCGCGCACGGACGTGCGCCAGCGGTAGCCACCGGAGCCAAGCGCAGCAGGCCGGAGAGCATCGTGATCAGCTATCAGGGCGATGGGGATCTGGCGGCCATCGGGTCGGCTGAGATTCTGCACGCGGCCAACCGTGGCGAAAATATCACGGCGATCTTTATCAACAATGCGGTCTATAGCATGACAGGCGGCCAGGCAGCACCGACCACGCTGCTGGGGCAAAAGACCACAACCACTCCGGGCGGACGGCAGGCGGCTACCGAAGGCTATCCGCTGCATATTTGCGAGTTGCTTGCGACGCTGGAAGCTCCGGTTTACCTCGAGCGTGTGGGACTGGGAGACAACAAGCAAATCGCGCAGGCAACCCGCGCGATCCGCCGAGCAGTCGACAACCAAGTACGCGGGCTTGGCTTTTCGCTGGTTGAAGTACTGTCGCCATGCCCGACGATATGGAAGATGCAACCGGTGGAAGCGCAGCACTGGGTGCGGGATGTCATGGAACAGACCTTTCCGCTGGGGGTATTTCAGGATCGCACCCGAGTGGCGGATCCGCGACCGCCGGCTGAGGCGGGGCCGACCCTCGATGAGATTCCAAAGGTTCTTGATCTTGATCCGGAGTGCTTGGCTGAGGGCCACTCGGCGAAGATTGGCGCGGCAGGCAGCTTGGATCTTCGCGTGCGTGTGGCGGGTTTTGGCGGGCAGGGAGTGTTATTGCTGGGAGAGGTGCTGGCAGAGGCCGGACTCGATGCAGGACTTGAGGTATCGTGGCTGCCATCCTACGGACCGGAGATCCGATCAGGCACATCCAACTGCCATGTGCGGATTGCCGGTCAGCCGATCGATTCGCCGCTGGTGACGCAGCCTACCATGCTGGTGGCGATGAACGAGCCATCTCTCAGGAAGTTCCATTCGAGCGTGCGTCCGGGTGGATGGATTCTTTACAATGGCGATTCGTTCCCTGAGGAATGCAAGCGGGAAGATGTGTATAAGTTGGCACGGTCATTTACGCAACTGGCCGATGGGCTTGGCGACGTCCGAGCCGGCAATATGGTAATGCTGGGAGCGCTGCTTGCGATTACATCTGTGTTGCCGGAGGCAAGCATCGACGCCGCGCTGCGGCGTTTGGTGAAGAGCCAAAAATGGGTCGAGCTTGACGAGCGCGCACTGGCGCTCGGACGCACGGTATGCAGCGAATTCGTCGCAGAGGCGAGCCTGGCACGCTGAGCCGAGCCTATTGATCCGACGCCATTTGAAAGGCAGTACCGAAACCCACCCTAGCCGCAAAAACAAAGGCGCGGCGAGGGTGGGGCGCCCAGGTTTGTGTCAGTGTGAGGCGAAACGAGCAGATGCTCAGAATAATTCAATGGCCGGGCGGCTGTTGTCGGCGCTTGAACTGCCGCCGGCCACGGCATGGTGGGTGCGGGTCTGGCTGGCCATCCTATAGCGATTCAGATGCGCGGCGAGAATCTGCTTGAAGGTATGATCGAAGTTGCCCTCCCAGCCAAAGTCGGCTATCCTTGCAGACATAGATTGCATGTGGTCGCGCATCTCTACCAGCGCCTCCTGCACATGCTCCATTCTCTGCCGCATCACGTCTTGGAACTGAATATGCCCCAGCGCCTGCGACAGCCGGTCCACGCTTTCCTCGTAGCTGGCATCCACCTCGGCTATCACTTCGAGCAATAGCTCGCTATTCGTGTTGAAATCCTGCTGCATACCGCTGAGGTCACCGATCAGATGAGTCATGGCATCGTCGGACTCGTGCTGCTGCAGCGAAGCTTTAGCCTCCGCCATCTCACTGTCCACTTTCTTGCAGGTCCAGTTGATCTTTTCGGCCATGTCGGCGGCTGCCTTGGTGGTCAGCACAGAGAGCTTCCTGACTTCAAAAGCAACAACAGCAAAGCCACGCCCGGCGCTGCCGGCCCGTGCGGCCTCGATCTCCGCATTCAGAGCCAACAGGCTGGTCTGCTGTGCTATCGAAGTGATGACTTTGATGAGAGGCGTAAGGGCGCTGACCTCAGTGGCCAGGTTCTCGATATGCTCGAAGCTGTTCCTCAGTTCGCCGGTTTGCTCCTGCATCTGCATTTCGATGGCGGCGATGATCTGCTTGTTGTTTTCCACCCGCAAATGAGTGCTTTCCGTTAGCTCCTTGCCGCTCTTGATGGAATGAGCAATCTTGGCCCTCTGCTCCTTTGACTGAGCGATGAGCAGGCCTATCTGCTCGATTACCTTCATGACCTCGCGCTCGGATTCGGTCAGCGAATCGCCGATCTGCTCGCGCATCACCTCGATGTAAGGCCTGGAGTCATGCAATTCATCGGTCATCGCGATGCGCCGAGCCGACACATGGGCCAGTTGGGATTTGGTCAAGGTTCCCACAATCCGGAGGTCGGCAATGCCTTGTCTGGCCTTCGCCCAGTTAATCCGTTCGGCTGCCAGTAACGGAACTGTTTCGAGGAGCAGTACTAACCCGGCGATCCGGCTCGAATAGGGAATAAAAGCCGGTCCCAGCAGACGGGACAGGGCCAGATAAAGCAGCAGGTCGCAGATGAGTCCAATCGCCGTCTGAATCAACAGCCGGTTGCGCGCCTTTCTGAGGCGCGGCGAGAGGTTGGATGCAACCTCAACTTCTTGGCCTGCACAAGCCCCGCGGGCAGCTGAGAAGAGTCTCGCGTCCTCGGTATACGGCGCCGTCGCCATCGTTTTACGCTCCTGGCAGAACCTGTTTGATGACCTTCACAAGGTCGTTGCCAGCCACTGGCTTGACCAGCCAGCCGGTCGCTCCCAGGCGCTTGCCCTCGTCGCGCTTGGCCGCTTCGCTTTCGGTAGTTAACGTCAGGATCGGAATGAACCGGAAGCCGGGCAGCGCGCGGACTTTCCCGATCATTTCAAGCCCCCCCATCACCGGCATATTCACATCGGTAACGATCAGATTGGGCTTGATTCCCGATTTGAGCTTGTCGAGCGCCGCCTCGCCGTTGTTGGCCGTTTCCACCTCGAAGCCGTTCATGGTCAGCGTAGTCTTGAGGCTCAACACCATGGTGACCGAGTCATCGACGACGAGAATTTTCATTGCCATGAAAGCTCCTCACGGTGGTCTTGAACCGTAACACGCAGCCAGCCCTGCAAGAAGACCCGATCCGTGGTTCGATAGAACGTTGACCGTCTCCCGAAAGCCATCGGCAAGCCCAATGCTCGCCGCCTGCATGAACGAGATGTACAACTAGTTCATCGTCAGGATTCGCGTTTCGGTTAGTGGAAGCAGCAGGCAGATTCCTCCAAGAGGTGGTGGATGGCCTGGATCAAGCGCCCGAAGCATGCGTGAGACTGCTCTCAGGGCAAGAATTTTGGAAAGCTTGTGGTGCGCGTGGGCGACATAACGCCAAGAAGAATACACAGCATTTGGGACTTACTCACCGAGAATCTCGCAAAGCGTAGCAAGCGTGGCGCTGAGGGTCGGTGGAGATATGCTTCCGAGCCGTTTCACCAAACGCGCCTTGTCGATCGTCCGTATCTGATCCGGCAAAATCAATCCTTTCTTACCCGCATGGTGAACGGTAATTCGGAACGGCGCGGGATGACTGCCTCTCGTCATGGGAGCAACCATCGCGGTGCGAAGATGATCGTGCATCTCTGGCGGTGAGATCACCACGCAAGGTCTTGTCATTTGAATTTCGCTGCCCACGGTTGGATCGAGATTCGCCAGCCAAATATCGCCGCGCTTTACCACTTCAGCTCCGTATCGCCTTCATTGGCAAACTCAGGCAGCGCCAGGGCGTCGTCGCCAGCCGCAGCCAGTTCCCTGCTGGCCTCGGCCCAGCCGGAGCGCGCTATCTTCAGCGGTTCGCATCGCGTGGTCACGCAAAAAAGCATCTTAACATTGCAGGGAGCTTGAAGGATCCCAATCGTGAACAGGTTCAGATCACTGACATTTAAATATCTTCGGAATCGTCACTGCCATCCTGCGTGGACGGTCTTCCTGGCGCTGTTCCCCTTACTCGCGCTCAATGGGTGCGCAGCCGTTCAGGTCAAGCTGGGAATGAAGGTGTACCTAGCCAAGACCCCCATCACATCCATCGAGGTCAGCCAGCCCAAAGGCCCTGGGATCGGGCCAGGACAGAAGTCCCCGCTGGTGGTGGTGGTCACAGAACCAGACGGCAAGGTATTGCAAACGGAAGGGGCAGGTAAAGGGAAGGTCATGTGGCAGGACCTCCAGGTCGCAGCAACGATTGTGACCGTAAACAAGAAGGGCGTTGTCACCCTTCCCCATGATCCCAGGAAAAGCGAAGGGAAGCTCCCGCAGGTCACGATCGCGGTACCCAGCCATCCTGACCTCCACGCAGAGCTCGACATTCCACTTCGGTACGACTACAACTTCGTCTCGAATTTTTCAGGCAGCAGCGGCTCCAGCGGTATGAACGGCAGCGATGGATCGGACGGAATGAGCGGCAGCTCCGGCTCCATGGATCCAGATAATCCCTCCGCGGGTGGAAACGGCTCGAATGGGGGCGATGGCTCGGATGGCTCGAATGGCTCGGATGGCTCGAATGGGGGAGATGCGCCGCCGGTGCAGGTCCAGGTGGCGCTCATGCCTGGAAGCCATCCTCTTCTCCAGTTGAGTGTATCTGCGGCAGGCCACAAAAGGCTGTACCTGGTGGATCCCCAGGGAGGTTCGCTGACGGTGAAGGCTGACGGAGGCCCCGGAGGGTCCGGCGGAAAGGGAGGGCGGGGAGGCCGGGGTGGCTCCGGCGGCATTGGATCCCCCAGCGGAAGCAGCGGAAGCGACGGCTCCAGTGGACGCGACGGCTCGGATGGGTCGCCGGGGAGGGGCGGAAGCATCACTGTGACCTATGATCCGCAAGTCAAACCCTACTTGGCTACGATCCACCTATCCAATCAGGGTGGCCCAAAGCCGGTATTCACTGAAGAACCGGTGGCCCCGCTGTGGTGAGCGTGACCAGCCGATGAATCCCTTGCAGGTCGAGGAGGGACAAACGAGGCCATGTACGGCTGGCCGGTTGTTCGGAAGCTGTCCCATGACCTGATTTCGATCGCTTCTATCGCGCCCGCGGATGCGTACGATCGTAGACCTGCGTAAGTTGCGCGGTAGTCAATTGCGTATAACGCTGCGTGGTCGAGAGCCGCTCGTGGCCAAGCAATTCCTGAATGGCGCGCAGGTCCGCGCCTTCCTCCAGCAGGTGTGTGCCGAAGGCGTGGCGCAGTGTGTGCGGATGCACCTCGGCGGAGAGGCCGCGCAGAACGGCGATCCGCTTGACGATGCGGCCCACGCTGCGCGTAGTGAGCCGCGCCTGGCCGCCAGGTTTGCTCAGGCCGCGCAGTTGCAAATTAAGGAAGATGGCCGGGGTCTCGATTCTCTTCCCTTGGCTGGCCGCCGCCAGCCGCGCTGACCGCTCCGCAAGATAGGCCCGCAGCGCCTGTGCCGCCGCGTCGCCTAAAGGAACATAGCGCTGCTTTTGCCCCTTGCCTCGCACCAGAATCGCCTCGTTGGCCCAGTGAATGTCTTCGAGATTCAGCCCCGTCAGCTCAGCGTTGCGAATGCCACAGCCGTAAAGCAGCTCAAGAATCGCAGTGTCGCGCGCGGGCCAACTGGCTGCGTCTTCGCCCACCGAGTCCACCACGCGGTTCATCTCTTCAATGGAGGGTACGCGCGGCAGGTGCTTCGGTAGCTTCGGCGTAGCGACCAGCGCGGCCGCATTGAGTTCGAGATGCCCTGCGCGCGCCAGCCATTTGAACCAACTGCGAATGGCAGCAAGCGCCCGTGCGGCAGAGGCTTTTGAGAGGCCGCGATCGTAGAGCGTCCCGAGATAGGCGCGGATGTGTATGTGCTCGATCTGCTCCACAGTTTGCTCAGGGCCATAACGCTCGGCGATAAAGGCCGCAAAGCCATGCAGCTCGCGCCGATAGGCGCGCAGTGTGTGCTCCGATGCGCCGCGCTCATTGGTCAACATGCGCAGATAGTCGGCCACAAGGGCGTCAAGCCCAGAGCCAACGGCAGCTGCGGCTGTCGTACTCATGCCGTCTCCATCGCGGGAACTTTACCGGGCTTAGCGCGTGAAACGAGACGCAGCCCCCCGTGCGGTTCGGGCGGCTTCTCAACCTCCAGCTCACGCCGCCGTCCGCGCGGATGATGCTCGCGATGCACGGTCTTGAGCCGGCCCAACGCCAGATGTGTATAGACCTGCGTGGTTGAAATGTCGGCGTGGCCCAGTAGCAGTTGCACGCTGCGCAGGTCTGCGCCATGCTCCACCATGTGAGTGGCGCAACTGTGGCGAAGCCGGTGTGGGCTGGCGTCCCGGTTAGCCTGCTTCACCACATGCCACACCCATTGGCGCGTCAGCGGCATACCGCGCAACGAAAGAAACAGCCGCGTAGCGTCCTGCCCTGCGCTGTTGCCTCTTCGCGCCGAGCTGATGCGCGCCAGGTGGGGCCTGCCCTCGCGCAGATATTCTTCCAGAGCTTGCAGCGCGGTGCGCCCGAGCGGCACAATGCGCTCCTTGTCGCCCTTGCCGCGCACCTGTACGCGGCCCAGGTCCAACCCCAGATCGCCGGTGGAAAGCGCCGTTACCTCAGAGACGCGTAATCCGCCCGCATAGAGCAGTTCCAGAATGGCCCGGTCGCGTAGCGCCGTGGCCAGCGCCTGCGGATGCGACGCGGCCATGCCGGCCCGCTCCAGCATTTCGGCCACCTCCGGCTCGGCCAGCGACTTGGGCAGGACTTTCCATGCCTTGGGTGACTCAATATTCACTGTGGGGTCGTGATGGATGCGGCGGTCCAGCAGCAGCCACTTATAAAAGCCGCGCAGGCAGCTCAGCTTGCGCGCCGCGGACCGCGAGTCGATATTGTGTTCCCTCAAGTTCTCCAGAAACCCAGCCACATCCTGCTGCGCCGCCGTCAAAAGCACGCCGTGGCGTCCCTCGATGAACTCGGCAAAAGTTTTCAGGTCGCTATCGTAGGCCTCGCAGGTAAGCGGGCGCAGCCCTTTTTCCACACGCAGATACGCCTGGTAGTCCTTGAGGAGCTGTTGATTGCCGTCACTGTTCACAGTTCCGATTATCTGCGCATTCAGCCTGATTCAACTGGCGTGGGCGAGGTTGCCGTACCTCGTTCATCATGGACTCAACTTCATCAACAGCAGTTCATACCGGCTCTTGAAACAGTTCAATGGGCCAGAATAGTCTCATTGCCCAGAATGCGGTAGAGGGTGGACCGGCTGATGCACAGTTGGCGGGCAGCGCGCAGCTTGTTGCCCCGGTTCAGGTCGAGTACGTATTGCACATGATGGCGGATCACCGCATCAAGTGACAGGTTGTCCGTCCGGCTGGCGGGTTGCACGTCCGGCGGTGTCTCCTGGCCGGTGGGCAACGACAGGTCATCGGCCCGGATGACACCGTTGACAGCTTCAAGCAATGCAGTTTCAAGCACTGAGGCCAGCTCTCGCACATTGCCAAGCCAGTTGTGCTGCAAAAGCCTCGCAAGGGCGCCGGGCCCCAGCATGACCGGGCGCTGCTGATAACGGTTGCAAAGCCGTTCCAGCAGATATTGAGCAAGCGGGGCAATATCTTCCCGGCGCTGGCGCAGCGGGGGAATCGCAAAGCGAACGGCGGAGAGACGAAAGGCCAAGTCAGGCAGAATCAGTCCCTGGCCCGCCATCTGGCGCAACGGAGTTTGAGACGAGGCCAGCAGCACCGCGCGCCCCGGCGGACGGTCCTGAAGCACCTTCAAGACGCCGAGCAGCAGACCCTGGCCCGGAGGGGCCAGCAGATCGACTCGATCAAGATAGGTAAAGCCCCCGAGCGTGGCCGGATCGGCGTCAGTGACCAGCCATTCCCGGGCATCGCGCCGCTGAAAATTTGACCCGGCCAGCGGTGAGCGGCTAAAGAGATAGCGGGCCAGGGTCTGCTTGCCGGTGCCGTGTTCTCCCTCAATGGCAGCCACCTGTAAATGCGGCGCGGTCATCTCCGCCTGCATGAGCAGCTTGCGCCATGCGGCGCTGACGCCCACAACCTGCGACGCGAGGGTGGAGTCTACCTCGACTAGCGTAAGGCCAGAAACTGAGGGCTGCGGCTGGAAGGACTGGGGCTGGAATTGAGCGGCGCTCTGCATGATTCTCAACGTGCCTCGCCTCCGTGGCCCGAACCGGCAGTACCAGGCCGACAGAGGTCTTATCGGCGCTGCCTGAAGAAACATGAACTGAAGATGGCGTAAGCGCGTTAAGCGTCAGCAAGCGGCACCCGGCGCCACCGGCTTGTTCATTCGGTTTCGTTAGACCAAAGCCACCAGTTAACCGCCCTGTTATCGAATTAATTATCCGCAAGGTTTTGAAAATATTGGGGGGGGTATTAATGGGGGGTACGGACCGGTCACATCCCTGACACATTGGGCCAGGGAGATAGCTGAAAAGCGGGTGAGACAGCAAGAGCATCGAGTCCTTGATCCTTCCACATGATCATTGTGCGCCAGCTGGAAGCTATTCTCTGCAAGGAAGGCGCCGTGGATTCACCAATTCTCTACGCGGCGGGCAAGAGTAGGAGCGCATGGCCGAAGGGCTGCGCTAGGAGCAGATGTAGTTCATTCCCATATCTCAGCATTGAGAGGTGGGGGCACACGGCTATCCTGACCGATATCTACACCGATTAGCTCACCGTCAGACGGCTTGCGCATCTGCCGTCCTGTCGGCGCCCTCACCTTCCGACTTCCAACTCCATGCTCCAGAATGATGGCCACAGGCGGCCGCGTGCGTGTCAGCACACGCACAGCGTATCTGCAGTGACACGTCTTCTCTTCCCCCAACTTCCGACAACCCCTGTGTTTTCAACTGCTCGCGATTGGCGAACCGGTTGCACTTTGTCTGGGCGCAGGCAATTTGGAAACGAAATCGGGGGATGCGATGACAGGTTTGAAACTCAGCAAAATGGCAGTGGTGGCGGGGATAGCGATGGTTGTGGCGACGCATGCGCTGGCGCAGAGCACGGCAAAGCAAGGCGAAGCAGCTGCAACGCCGAAGCGAGTGATCGTAGTCAGCCTGGAAGATCGCAAGCTGGCTCTGGTGGAAGACGGGAAGGTGAAAAAGGTCTACAGCGTGGCCGTGGGCAAGCCTTCGACGCCCAGCCCGGTGGGTACCTTCACCATTGAGCGCCGCGTGGCCAACCCGACCTATCGCCACAATGGCAAGACCATCCTGCCGGGACCGGGCAATCCGGTAGGCACTCGCTGGATGGGGCTGAGCAAGCATGGCTACGGAATCCACGGAACCAACGAACCCAGGTCGATCGGCAAAGCCGCCTCACATGGATGCATCCGCATGGCCCAGGCCGACCTGGAAGAGTTCTACGAGTTGGTCGCCGCGGGCGACACAGTGGAGATGGTGGGTGAGCGCAACGAAGAGACGGCGCTGCTCTTTGGCGACGGACAGACGCCAGCAGCAACTGCGCAACCTGCCCAGACGGCCATGGCAGCGCCGGCAGCGAGCGCGGCGCTGGCCTCGGAGCAGAAGCCGGCGGCCGTGGCCAACAGTGCAGCGAAAACGAATCCGGCGGCCACAGCGGTTGCGACCCTGCTGGCTGCGCTGTAAGGAGGCTCTCAAATGAATCTTCTGACTGAAGCAATGAATGGTCTGGGAGCAGCACTGTTGCCGGTGGTTGCGGGGCTGCTGTTTGAGGAGTTGACGTTTGGAGGACTGGTCCGGCTGCTGGTGGCTCCAAGGCCGGAAACAGGGAAATGCTGCGAGCAAACCAGGAAAACACGCACCAAGAAAAAAGGAGAAGGACAATGATCGCATTGAAGATGTTGCTGACGTTTGCGGGAGTGCTGCTGCTGGCTGCCGCGTTGGGAATTCCACTGTATCAACTTGTACTCCGCATCCTCAGCGCGCGCCGCAAGGCCGCGGAAGCGGCGGAGCCCGGCCAGAGCGAACTGGCCAAAACGGAAATCGAACTCGAAGGGATTCCATGGCGCGGCCCGTTGGCGCTCGTGCTGGTAGCCTGCCTTCCGCTGCTGGTGGCGGCCAGCATCGTTGTGGTGCCCAGCGGGATGGGTGGTGTGCGTGTGAGCCAGATCGGCGGCACCATGCCAGGAACGCTCTATCCGGGCGTGCATTTCGTCACGCCGTTTGTCGAGAGCATTGAAACCTTCGACCTGCGCGATCACATCTTCACTGCAGGCATTGTGGAAGAAGGCGGTAAGGCCGCAACCCAGAAGAGCGGGCTTACTGTGCAATCGCTCGAAGGCCTCAACATCGGCCTGGCCGTGACGGTGCGCTATCGCCTCGATCCCAACAAGCTCGACAGCGTGCAGGCCCACATGCCGCAGCCGGTGGACAAAGAGCTGGTGCCGCCGGTGGTGGCCAGCACGTGGCGCGAGCTTGCGCCGCAATACACCGTGCGCGAAATCTTCAGCACCAAGCGCGAGGAGGTGCAGCAAAAAGCGGCAACCATCATCACCCGCAAGCTCGACGCTGACGGCATTGTGGTGGAAGAAGTGATGCTCTCTGACATTCAACTACCCGAAGAGTACGCCAAGGGCCTGGAAGGGCTCCTGCTCAAGGAGCAGGAAGACGATCAGATGGGCGTGGTGACCGACATTCAGCAGAAGCAGGTGAAGATTGCAGAACTGCAAGCTGAAGCTGAAGCGGGGCAGAAGGTCAAGGAGGCCGAGGGCGAAGCGCAGTCCAAGGTGGTCGAGGCCAAGGGCGAGGCAGATGCCATGCAATACACGCTGCCGCTGAAAGAAAAGCAGATTGAGCAGAGCAAACTTGAGGCGGAGGCGCGCAAGGAAGCGACCATCCAGAACGCCGAGGCAGATGCCCAGGCCAAGGTCATCGACAGCAAGGCCGAGCTCGAGCGTCGCAACCTGTTTGCCGATGCCGAGGCCAACCGCGTGCGCCTCATGGCCAAGGCCAATGCCGAGCGCATGACCAGCGAGGCGGAGCTGCTGAACAAGTCGCCGCTACTGATCAACAAGATCGTAGCCGAGCGTCTATCGGACAAAATACAGGTGCTCATGGTGCCCTCGGACGGCAAGTTCTTCTTTGCTAACGATGTGTTCAAGGGCATGGCCAACAGCCCCGCGGTGAAGCAGGAGATGGACAGCCAGGACGAGCCCGCGCCCGCGCCCGGTCATTGAGAACGTTCATTGTCGGACAAACGAACTGCTGCTGGGCTCCCAGGTCTCGAAATCGAGGCATGGGGACTCGGCAATGAAAGAAAGGTGGAAAATCATATGAATGCGAAATCAGCGCAAGTAATCCTGCTGGCCATCGTGTTTTCCGTGGCCATGGTTGCGTGGGCGGCTCCTGCCGCTAAAAAGCACACAGGGTGGAAGACCCATCGAGATCCCGATTATGGGTTCACAATCGAGTACCCCGAAAGCATGACGTTTTATCCGGGCCATCCCGTCGAGCCGCCGCAGGGTGCGATGTTTCCGATATGTGACTACACAATTGCGTGCTTTCAGTACAACGGCAATGCACTTGAACGAACGCCCACTCACGCTGTAGGCGTCTCAGTGAACATTGTGCGCGGCGTCAAGACCGAGACGGAATGCATCAACTCAACCGGCCTCCGCTTGGATTCAATCAAGACAATCCGAATTCACGGAACCACATTTCACTATGGAGATACGGGTGAAGGTGGCCTTGGCAGCGGGCGGAGTATGACCGAGTACCTGGCCTTTTATCAGCACGTCTGCTTTGATGTGGCATTGGTTACAGCCGGAAGAAATCTTGGATCCGAGGACATGAAGGATGAGGGTCTTCACCCGGCAGGCGGGCGCGCCTGGCGCAGACTCTGGAACGATATGGACAGGATGTTGCACTCCTTTACTTTTGTTGGACCCGTACGGGATGGGGCGGATTGGGATGTCTATTCCGATTCCTACGCCGGACACTCATTCGAGTATCCTTCGTCATCGACGGTGGACGAAGTGCTGAAATATTCGGATGAGGCATATGATTCCAGCAGGATCACGAACAAACAGGCAATCACCTACAGCGGCCGCGAGTATGCCGTTGCGTTGAAAGTGAACCTCAAGGATGAAAACGCGGTGAACCAGTGGCTGCTTGCTTCTGGGTATCCCGGTATGGAGCGGATGAGGATCGCCGCAAAGGAGAACGATTTCACCGAATACAGCGATCAGACTTACACCTACATCCACTTTCACAATGACTTTTTCATCTTCACTGCTTCGGGAGCAAACCATCAACCGATTCCCTCAGAGGGAGACCGTGTATTCGCGCATCTGCTGGAAAGTTTTCGGGCGAGATAGAAGGTTGGCACTCTGAATGCCCGTAATCACTGACCACGTAACCGAGCCAACCTAGCGTGAAACGATATAATCCGCGCAAGCGAAACAAACAAGGAAAGATGTATCCAATGAAGCTGGTCTGGCTATTTGCGGTGGTTATGAGTGCCCTGACGGGCCTGCTGGCGCAGACGTCAAACGCCGCGACGAGCCCATGGGAGCAGCCTGCGGCGAGCCTGGCCGATGGGATTGCCGGGATTCTCGGTCCCGGCCAGGCGCACCTTACGATCCGCAATCAGTCCACAATTTCCACCGGCGACATCCCCGCAATCCGGCGGCGGCTGGAACAGGATTTGAAGGCTCATGGGGTTCTGGCTTCGGGTGCCGAGAGCGCCAACGCCATCCGCATCACATTGAGCGAAAATACGCGGGAGCGGCTGTGGGTAGCCGAGGTGATCGAGGGCAGCGAAACCCGCGTGACGATGGTACATGTGGAGCCTGGCTCACAGCAGCAGGCGCAGGCTAGCGGTGGCCTCACTCTGCGTAAACAGACCGTGTTCACTACAAAGGATGCAGTGCTGGCGGCTCTTGAAACTTCAAACGGACTGGTCGCCGTTGAGCCGGAACAGATTGTGATTTACAACTACACCGCCGAGGGCTGGCGTGAAGTGAAGCGCGTACGCATCGGCCAAACGAGGCCGCTCGCACGGGATCCGCGCGGTGTCATTTTTCCGTCAGGCAACGGCGACGGCTTTGAGGCATCCCTGGCAGGCACGGCATGCAGCGGCGTCTACCAGCTCACGGGCGAATGGTCCGTGCGCTGCCGGGAAAGCGACGATCCGTGGACGATTGTGCAGCCATCGGTGACGCAGACGGGCAGTGCAAACCAAGGCACGGCTACCCAAATGGACATAAGCGTTACCCCGTTCAAGGCCTTCTATAATGCGGCGCGCAACTATTTTACCGGCGTATTCTCTCCCAGTCTCGGCGAGGAAATGCCCCCGTTTTACTCCGCTGCCCAGATCGTCCGCTCTGCTTCGAATGCGCCGTTGCTCATCGGCGGCATTGACGGGAAAGTCCAGATTTGGAATGGCCCCACGCTGAAGCCCGTGAGCGGCACGCGCGACTGGGGCAGCGATTTCGCAGCGCTCACCTCTGGCTGCGGAGCAGGCACGCAGATCGTCGCCTCCGGCTCTGGCGAAGCGCCAACAGACAGCATTCGTGCCTACGAATTACCGGCGCTGGAAGCAATTCCCGCCAGCGCGCCGCTGGCCATGGACGGCACGGTAACGGCGTTGTGGACCGCGCCCGACGGCAAGAGCGTCTTCGCAGTGGTGCGGAGCGCGGCAGATCAATATGAGGTGGATCGTGTTACGGCGAGTTGCAATGAATAGATACCCCAACCCTTCGGCAAGCTCAGGGCAGGCTCTAGCCACAAAAACAACGACGTGGCGAGGGTGGGGCACCCTCTGCCTGATACTAGCCGCCCTCGCGCTGCCCGCGGCGGCGCGTACCCGCCCCCACTACGGCGGCACGCTGCGTGTTGAGATCGAGGGAGATCCCTGGCAGCAAGCGCGCCGTCTGGTCTTCGATGGGCTCACCAGCATCGACGCGGACGGCAACATTCGCCCTGCTCTTACGATGAACTGGAAATCGGAGAACGACAATCACCGCTGGCAGTTCTCGCTGCGGACCGGCGTGCATTTCCACGATAGTACCCCGCTGACCTCGGCCTCCGTGGTGGCCTCGCTCGGCGCGGACTGTGCAACCAACTGCCCATGGACGGCAGTTCATGCCGTGGGCTCGTCGGTCGTCTTCACAAGCGACTCGCCCATGCCCAACCTGCCCGCGCTGCTGGCGGGTGACGGGTACCTGATTGCTCTCACTGAATCATCGGGTGGCACGCAAGGCGGCGGTGCTCCGTCCAATGCCAAAGGAACCGGCCCCTTTCAGTTCACTGCGGTAAACAACGGCGCGCTGATTCTTGAAGCGAACGACGCCTGCTGGCAGGGCCATCCCTTCGTCGACAAGATCGAGATCGTTGGCCATAAATCTATTCGCGATCAGTGGCTCGACCTGAGTGTGGGCCGCGCCGATCTGGTTGAGGTTCCAGCCGAGCAGTTGCGCCAGGCTCGCGAGCAGCACCTCACCGTAGCGGTCTCGCCGTCGGTCGAGTTGCTTGCGCTGGCGGTCGCCGACGGCGGTGTTCTGGGCGACCCGCACCTGCGCGCGGCCATCGCCCTGGCCGTCGATCGCAGCGCGCTCTCCAACGTAATCTTTCAAAAGCAGGGCGAGATCACCGCCAGCTTGTTGCCCTCCGCGCTCACCGGCTACTCATTTCTCTTTTCAGCCGACCGCGACGTGAACAAGGCTCACGAACTGCGCGGCGGGCTAACGCCTCCACCGCTCACGCTCAGCACAGAGGTCGGCGCGACAATGCAGTTAGCGGCGCAGCGCATTGCGCTCAATCTGCGCGAGGCGGGATTCAATGTGCAAGTAGCCCCCACTGGAAAGCCGCAGCACACGGACCTTGTCCTGCTCAGGCTCACACTCGAATCGAACCAGCCGCAGGCCGCGCTGGAGTCACTACTGCGCGGCGTGGGCGTTGCAAATCCCGTGCTTGAGAGCACACCTGCCGGCCTCTTCCGCGTGGAGCACGAGTTTCTTGAGACCCACACGCTGATTCCGCTGCTCTATCTTCCCCGCGCCTATGCGGTCGGCGGCCGCGTGCGCGACCTGCGTCTGAGCCCGGACGGCGCGCCTCAGCTGGCCGATGTTTCCCTTGAGGACGCGCCATGAGGGAAGAACCATGAGCCTGCGACAAAAACTGCTCCTCCTCTTTTCGCTCACCGTAGCGGCCGCCGTGGCTGCCGTGGCGTGGACAGTGCTGGTGCGCATCCGCCTCGTCTTTGAGCAGCGCGACCAGGAAGAAACCGCGCTCTTCGTCAGCCAGTTTCAACGCGAGTTCCAGCATCGCTCCGCCGAGGTGGCCGCGGCGGTAGATCGCATGGCCGCCAGCGAACGCATGCGCAGTATGGCCTTTGAGCTGGCCCAGACCGGCGACGCATCGCCATATCTGAACGAGGCACAGACGCTGGCCCAGGATGCACAGCTTGATTTTCTTGAGATCGTGGGGCCAGACGGAAAAATCGTCAGCTCTGCTCAGTGGCCAGCGCGGTTTGGCTACATTGAACCCATCGCCTGGGTCGATCAGCCCACCTTTCTAAAGACCGAGGACTTACCTGACGGAACAACCGCACTGGGACTCTTTGCCTATCGTGCAGTCGGCCATTCTGAGCCGACCAGCGCAGAGCCCGTTCGCCTTATCGGCGGAAGGCGGCTTGACAAGTCCTTCCTCGCCGATCTGCCCGACGCTCCCGGAATGCAGGTCGCTCTTTATCGAGATACCGACCAATCCCCGAGCACGGAACAACCGCACCTCGGTCCGGATTTCTCAGTCTTCGATCCCAAGCGCCTCATCAGCGATTCAGGTGAAGTTCACTACGCCGCTCGCTATGAACCGTTGATTCGTTCTGCCATACATTCACATCAGCAAACGAGCTCCATTCTCTATCTCACCGATCGCCGCGAAGACAGCGTGAACGCAACCGCCATTCCCCTCAAGAGCGACGATGGAACCGTGCTGGCCGTGCTCACCGTCGCCATCGCGCGCAGCGGCATGGTTCAGGCGCAGCAGCACATTCGCGCCATCGCCTATACGGTTGCGGCCGGGGGCATTCTGTTTGCCATCGTGTGCAGCCTGTGGATCGCGGCAAGAGTTTCGCGGCCCATTGAGCAGTTGGCGCGCGCGGCCGAGCAAGTGGCCAGCGGCAACTGGGAAGCGCACGTGCCGGAGCGTGGCCGCGATGAGGTGGGCGTGCTGGCGCGCAGCTTCAATCACATGACCGCCCAATTGGTGGGCCAGCGTGAGCGGCTGGTGCAAACGGAGCGCGTGGCCGCATGGCGGGAGCTGGCCCGGCGCCTTGCCCACGAACTCAAGAATCCGCTCTTTCCGTTGCAACTGACGGTTGAAAACCTGGTGCGCGCGCGACAACTGCCAGAGGATGAGTTTGACGAGGTCTTCCGCGAGAGCACGCAAACATTGGGCATGGAGATCGCCAACCTCAAGACCATCATTGCCCGCTTCAGCGACTTCAGCAAGATGCCCAAGCCGGAGCTGGAGCGCATCGACGCCAGGGATGCAATTGAGCGCGTGCGCTCCCTTTACGAAGCGGCAGGCGCTGGGACGGACCTGGACGCCAAAAAGATTCGCTTCGACGAGCAGCTCTCAGCAAAGCCCATGCCGCTCGATGCCGACCCCGAACTGCTCCATCGCGCCTTGAGCAACCTGGTTCTCAATGCGATGGACGCCATGCCGGAGGGCGGCACGCTTACTCTCAGCGCTCAACCAAAGGGTGAAACAGTGGAACTGCGCGTCGCTGATACGGGCCAGGGAATGACGCCGGAGGAATGCGAGCGGCTGTTTACCCCGTACTACACAACCAAGCAGCATGGCACCGGCCTGGGCCTGGCGATTGTGCAATCAGTAGTCGCCGATCATGGCGGCGCAATCTCTGTGGAGAGCCGGACCGGCGGCGGTGCTACGTTTGTGATTACCCTACCGAAGGCGCGCGAGGCCAAATCATGACTGCCAAGGCAAAGATTCTCATCGTCGATGACGAGGCCAACACGCTGGCTTCGCTCTCCCGCGCCTTCCGCCTCGCAGGCCATGAGGCCGTGGTCTGCGACAACGCAGCCCGCGCGCTGGAACTGGCCCGCACGCAGCCCTTCGACCTCATCCTCAGCGATGTGGTGATGCCCCGCCGCGACGGGCTGTTGCTGCTTGAGGATCTGAAGACCGCCGGCGTGGCCGCGCCCGTGGTGATGATGAGCGGCCAGGCGCATATCGAGATGGCGGTGCGCGCCACGCGGCTGGGCGCTCTGGATTTTCTTGAGAAGCCGCTCTCCACTGAGAAGCTGCTTGTCACCGTGGAAAACGCCCTCAAGCTTACTCGCCTTGAAACCGAAAATGAGGACCTGCGCACCCGCGTCGGCAAACACACGCTGGTCTTTACAGGCGAAACTATGCGCCGCGTGATGGCGCAGATTGAGCGCGTGGCAGCAAGCGAAGTGCGCATCTGCATCTACGGTGAAACCGGCACTGGTAAGGAACTGGTGGCGCGCACCTTGCACGAAAAAAGCAACCGGGCAACAGGGCCTTTTGTGACGCTGAACTGCGCCGCCGTTCCCTCCGAACTCATTGAGAGCGAGCTCTTCGGGCACGAGAAGGGCTCCTTTACCGGCGCTGCGCAGCGCCACACCGGCAAATTCGAGCAGGCGCATCGCGGCACGCTTTTTCTCGATGAAATCGGCGACATGCCGCCCGCCATGCAGGCCAAGCTGCTGCGCGTGCTGGAGGAGGGCGAAGTGGAGCGCATCGGCGCGGACAAGCCCACCACCGTCAATGTGCGCGTGGTGGTTGCCACGCACCGCAATCTCGAGCAGTTAGTTGAAACCGGCGGCTTCCGGCGCGATCTCTACCATCGCGTCGTCGTCTTTCCCGTTGAGCTGCCCCCGCTGCGCCAGCGCACTGAAGACCTGCCCGCGCTGGTCGATCACTTTGCCCGCCAGGTCAGCGCGCAGAACGGCTGGAAGCCCGTTCCCTTTGCCGATTCTGCCATTGCCGCACTCAAGCAGTACGCGTGGCCGGGCAACATCCGCGAGTTGCGCAACGTCGTCGAGCGACTCCTGCTGCTGGCCGGTGCCGAAGTCGATGCCGAAGCGGTAGAACTCGCGCTGCCCGCCGCCCACGCCAATCGCGCTGCGGCTGCAGCCGCCGGCGCCGATTCAGCCGGTGCGCTGTCCGAGCGCGTGTTGACCTTTGAGCGGGCAGAGGTACTGAGGGAGCTAGAGCGCCACAACCGGCACATTACGCAAACCGCCAAAGCGCTCGGCCTGGAACGCAGCCACCTCTACAAAAAGTGCCAGCAGTTAGGCATCGACCTCAAGAACCTCGAGTGAGGGATATGCGCGCTATTCCCCGCCCGCCTGCGCCAACGCCGCCGCAGCCGCTTTCACACCACGCAGGTCGATCTTCCCTGTACCCAACATGGGCAACGCATCCACGTGAAAGAACTGGTTCGCGCGCGGCTTCCACAGCGCCGGCAGATCGCACTGCGGCAGCTTCTCCAGCACCGGCGCCAGCTTCTCCGTCGAGAGAGTCGTGATCACCACAATCCGTTCGCCCTTCTTCTCATCCGGCAGCGCCGTCACGGCAAACACCTGTTCGGTCACGCCGGCCAGATCGTGCAGCTTGTCTTCAATCTTGATGTGCGGCACCATCTCGCCGCCAATCTTGCTGAAGCGCGAGAGCCGGTCCGTGATGGTCAGAAAGCCATCCTCCTCCATTAGCGCAACGTCGCCGGTCGTGTACCAGCCGTCGCGCAGCACCTCGGCCGTCTTCTCCGGCTTGCCCAGATAGCCCTTCATCACGTTCGGCCCCTTCACAAGCAGCATCCCAGCGGTTCCCGGAGCAACCGGCTGGCCGGTGTCGAGATCGACCACCTTCACACAGACCCCTGGCAGCGGGTGTCCGATCTTGCCGCGCCGCCCGCCCACCTGGCGAAAGCCCGGCGCGCGGAAGTCGCGCCCATTCACCGTCACCACCGGCGAGCACTCGGTGCAGCCGTAGCCTTCCAGCGGGCGAATGCCAAAGGTATCCTCGAATGCCAGCGCGACGCGCTCGGGCAGCTTTTCCGCGCCCACCAGAACATATTGCAGGCTGCCAAAGCTCTCTGGCGAACAGCGCCTCATATACGCTTGCAGAAAAGTCGGCGTGGCAATCAGGAAGGTGACGCTGTACCGTTCAACCAGCTCGCCGATCACTTTCGCGTCCAGCGGGTTGGGATGGTAGACCACGCCCACGCCGTTCGCCGCGGGCATCCACAGAGCAGCCATGAAACCGAATGAATGAAAAAACGGCAGAATGCCCAGAATCTTGTCGCGCCCATCCAACATGAAAACCTGCGACACCTGCTGAATGTTCGACATGATGTTAAAGTGAGTCAGCATCACGCCCTTGGGATCGCCGGTGCTGCCGCTGGAGAAGATCACTGTTGCCACGCGATCAATCGCGGCCAGGTTTCGATCGTCCGTTCCGGGCACGCGGGACAAGGCAGCTTCAGCACCGCCTGCGCCGAGCGCCCAGCGGAGCAGTGCGGAAGGCACAAACCACGCCAGCGCCAGCGCCGCCAGCTTTTCGCCGAAATGCGGAGCGGCCAATGCGTCTTCAAGAAAGAGCGTCCGCCCAGGGATTGCGAGATTTGGAAATCTGTCGACAAAAGCTTTTGAAGTAATGACCACATCCACGCCGCACTGCTGTGCACAGGATGCGATGACCTCGCTGGACGATGTGTAATTGAGATTGATGGGAACGCGGCCGAGCAGCATAAGCGCGTAGTTAGTGAGCGCTCCGCCAACAGAGGGCGGCAGCAACATGCCGACCATGTGCTGGTCGCCGATCTGCCGCCGCAGCCTGCGCGCAATGTACATGGTCTTGGTGAGCGCGGAGCCAAAGGTCACCTTGGGAGTTTTGCCGTCGGCCATCATAAAGCGCAACGGATGACGCCTGGCCGTGCGCACAAATGCGCGATCCAGAGTCTTCATGCGCCTCTTGCGGCGCTGGAATGCTTCTGCGTGCAGTTCCTGCACTGCGGCGCGCACCTGGATGGCCGTCGATGTGGGCGCCATAGGTGTTCCAAAGCTCACCGTCACGGGATACGGAATGCGCCGCGGCATCTTCCACAAAAAGCGCCCGCGCTCGAAGCTGAAGATGCTGCCCCACACACCGTCCAGATTGACGGGAATGATAGGCACTTCGACGCCCTTCATAATGCGCTCAAGACCCCGGCGGAACGGCAGCAACTGCCCGGTGCGCGTGATCTGCCCCTCGGCAAAGATGCACACAATCTCATCGTCGCGCAGTGCATCGCTGGCCGTGCGCAATGAGCGGATCATGTCGCGAGGCCTTTGTTCGCTCGATATCGGAATCGCCTTCATCATTCTGGCGAATGGCTTGATGATCCGGTTCTCATAGATGCCTTTGTACATCAGGAATCGGATCAGCCTGTCAGTTGAGGCAATCAGCAGCATGGCATCCACAAACGACATGTGGTTGCACACGAGCAGCGCGCCGGTCTTCTCCGGGAAGTTATCGCGACCCAGTACTTTAACGCGATAGATGCTATGAGTTAAGAAGAACAGGATCAACCGCCCAAACCACTCCGGCAGCAGCATCAGCACATAGACAGTGCCCGCTGCGGTAATCAGAGAGGCTGCGACGATCACTCCGCGCGGATCGAGGTGAATGTACTTTGTGAAGACGTAGTAGACGCCCGAAGAGAGCGTGATTCCGACAAAGGAAAGTAGATTGGACGCGGCGATGATGCCGCCCTTGTCTTCTTCTTTGGGGCGATGCTGAATCAGCGCATTGACCGGCACGGCATAGAAACCTGCCCAGAATCCCAAAGTAGCGAGCAGCGCTGCGGAACCGGCAATGCCGTGATGCATGCCGCCGAGAAATAGACCGGTGACGGTCATGCCTATCGAGCCGAGGGGGATCAACCCATACTCGATCTTGTTGCCGCTCACGTATCCGGCGACCAGACTGCCTAGGCCGATGCCCATGGCCATTGCCGCGCTGAGCAAGCCGGTTTTGGAGGGACCGATGTGCAGCACATCCGGCCCATAAACAAAGACCGTCAGCGACAACAGCGAGCCGAGAAACCAGAAATAAGTATTGCCGGCAACGGCCAGAAAGAGCGGCGGGTCGCGGCGCATCAGCGTTATCTGATACCAGAGATCGCCGACGAAATTGATCCGAAATTTCTTTTCAGGTGCGGCTACGGGAACTCGATCGATGCCGATGCTGGTGGCAAGTCCACACACCGAGAGCGCCAGAAGAAGATAGCCAGCGTACACTTCGCGTCCCTGGAAATGCTCCGCAAGTCCTGTGCCGGAGACGGTACCGAGAATGATCGCCAGGAAGGTGCCCAGTTCGATAACGCCGTTGCCCCATGACAAACGCTTCGCGGGCAGCAACTCCGGCAGCAATCCGTATTTGGAGGGTCCAAAGAGCGCCGCCTGTGTCGCTACAAAGGTTAGCGCCACGAGGGAGATCGGCAGCCGGTGCGTGGCCAGCCCCGCAATGGCCACCAGCATTGAGGTAATCTCCATCCCTTTGGTCCAGATGGTGATTTGCCGCTTGCTGAATCGGTCTGCCAGCCAGCCGCCGGTCATGCTGAAGAGCACGAACGGAACGGAGAACAGCAGCGTGGCCATGGAGACGAAGCTCTCGCGCTGATCCTTGCCGAGACCCATGCCGACAATGATCGAAAGCAGCAGGTAACGCAACACGTTATCGCTGAAGGCGCCCTGAAACTGGGTAACGATCAGCGCCCAGAAGCCACGCTCGCTGCGCTGTGCCGCCGGCGTCGTGGGCAAACTTGTCGCATCGGGATTCGAGTTTGTCGCGGTCATAATAGGTGGGTCTGCTAAGTGCTGCGATTATAGCTCCCCCAGGCTTCGGTTGCCCTGCCTTCGGCTCGCAATGCATTTCCGAATTTCTGCCAAAGACCGCCCGGAGCCAATCGCGCCCCCGCTGGTAAACTGAAAGTCCATGATTCTCCCGTTTGTCCGCGAGGTTTTTGCGGAGCTGGAGCACTCTTCCGGGTTTGAGCGCGTACGAAGGCATCTGAGCCTTGGTGCGGGGCGCAGGCGTGTCTCCGGGCTGACCACAACGGCGCGTTCGCTCTACATTCCCCTCATGACGCGGGCAGCGCGGCAGCCCGTGATTGTGGTGGTGGCCGACAACAAGGCTGCCGAGGCGCTTGAGCCGTTACTGCGCGCCGGGTGCGAACTGACTGGTGCGGTAGACCCCGCGCAGGTGGTGCGGCTGCCCGCCCACGATGTGCTTCCTTTTGAAAATCTATCCCCACATCCCGATGTGCAGGAGCAGCGTGCGGCGGCGTTGTGGAAGCTGGCGACCGGAGCGGTGTCCATTCTGATTGCGCCTGTTGAGGCGGCTGCGCTCAAGCTCTTTGGCCGCGACTACTATGCCGGGCTGGCGGTGATGCTCAAGCGCGGCGAAGAGGTGGACGTCGAGGTGCTCACCGGGCATCTGGCTGCCGTGGGCTACACGCAAATGGACCTGGTAGAGATGCCAGGACAGTTTACGAGGCGGGGTGGAATTCTCGATGTGTATTCGCCGGAGGCCGACCGGCCAATCCGCATCGAGTTCTTCGGCGACGAGATCGAAACTATCCGCAAATTCGATCCCGAGACGCAGCGTTCGCAGAGTGGGCTGGATGAAGCCCAGTTGCTGCCGCTGACCGAGACCCCTGTGACGGAGAGGTTGCTGGCCGCGGTGCATGGGCGGCTGAACCGCGCCCGCGTGGAAGGGGAGGACGAGGAAATGGCTGCCGATCTGGCCGCCGCTGGCGGAGTCAGTGTCTTTCCCGGCTGGGAGTTTTTTTCAGCCGTGGCCGGGGCAGATAAGTCCCTGCTAACTCTGTTGCCTAAGTGCGCGCTGTTTATTGAAGAGCCGGCCATGGTGCGCAACCAGATCGAACGCTGGTGGAACAAGGTCGAGCAGCGCCACGAGCGGTCAGGGATCGGGTCGCTGATTGGGCCTGAGGACATCTATCTGCGGCCTGAAGTGTTGCAGGCTGCGCTCGACGCGCACATGGGCCTGGACCTGGATCAGTTGGGCGTCGTCGATGTGCTGGATGAGGACAATACGTTGGGCGAGATTGAGCTGAACACGCGGCCAACGCTCAGATTTCATGGATCGATTCCTGCGCTGACTGAGCAGTTGCGGACCATGATGGCCGCGGAGACGAGGATTGTGCTGGCTGCGCCTCATCAGGGCGATGTGGAGCGGCTGGCCACCATGCTGCGCGAATATCAGATTCCCTATCGACTGGGCAGCCGGAATCCACATCCCGGCGAAACGGTACTGGATGAGGGAAGTTATCTGGCCGGCGATTTGCGCGTGCCCGTAATCGTGCGAACGCAGATCTCCGCGGGCGTAAGCTTTCTGGATTCCAATCTGGTTGTCTTCGGAGCCAATGACTTATCTGACGATGCGGACGTGGCGGCGCGCCCTGAGCCGAAGAGATCGAAGACGGCAGCGTTTGTCTCCGATTTTCGCGATCTGGGTGTGGGCGATTATGTGGTCCACGTGGAGCATGGCATTGCGCAGTATCAAGGGCTGAAAGAGATTGTTCAGGACGGGCTTTCTGTTGAATTCATGATTCTTGAGTTTGCCGAGCAGGCCAAGTTATACGTTCCGCTGACCCGGCTGGACCTGATTCAGAAGTACCGTTCGACGGACACAGGTCCTGCGCCCGTGCTGCACCGCCTGGGCTCGCAGCAGTGGACCAAGACCAAGGCGCGCGTACGCAAGGCCATGCAGGATATGGCCGGCGAGTTATTGAAGCTATACGCTGAACGGACCACTGCGCAGGGAACAGCATTCTCAAAGGATAACGAGTTTCAGCGGGAGTTTGAGGATTCTTTCGACTACACCGAGACGGATGACCAGTTATCGGCGATCCGTGCCATCAAGTACGACATGGAATCCACCACTCCGATGGACCGGCTGCTGTGCGGCGATGTGGGCTATGGAAAAACCGAAGTCGCGATGCGCGCGGCGTTCAAGGCTGTGCAGGACGGCAAGCAAGTGGCTGTGCTGACGCCGACGACGATTCTGAGCTTTCAACATTTCGAGACATTCAAGAAGAGGTTTTCGCAGTTCCCGATCAACGTGGAGATGATCTCGCGGTTCAGAACCGCGAAGGAGCAGAAGAACATCGTCGAGCGCGTGGGGATGGGCAAGGTGGACATCCTGATCGGCACGCATCGGCTGCTGTCGAAGGACATCAAGTTTCAGGACCTAGGCCTGCTAGTGGTGGATGAAGAGCAGCGATTCGGCGTGCGGCATAAAGAACGGCTCAAGCAGATGCGCAAGGAAATCGATGTACTGGCGATGAGCGCCACGCCGATTCCGCGCACATTGCATATGTCGCTGGTAGGCCTTAGAGACATGAGCGTGATTGAAACGCCGCCCAAGGACCGCATGGCGATTCAGACCGTAGTAGCTAAATTCGACGAGAAGATCGTGCGCTCTGCTGTGGAAGTGGAATTGGAGCGCGGCGGCCAGGTTTATTTTGTGCATAATCGAGTGGAGTCGATTTACGATATTGCAGCGCGGATTCAGGAACTTGTTCCCGCTGCCCGGGTTGCAGTGGGTCACGGGCAGATGGGCGAAACGGAACTGGAAAGGGTCATGCTGGCTTTCATGCGGCATGAGTACGATGTGCTGGTGGCGACTACCATCATTGAAAATGGGCTAGATATTCCGCTGGCGAATACCATGCTCATCAACCGCGCGGACAGGCATGGGTTGAGCGAGTTATACCAGTTGCGTGGCAGGGTTGGCCGGTCGAACCGACGGGCCTATGCCTACCTGCTGATTCCGGCCGAGAATGAGTTGACAGAAATTGCACGCAGACGCCTGGCGGCGCTGAAGGAGTTCAGCGACCTGGGCGCGGGCTTCAAGATTGCGGCGCTGGACCTGGAGTTGCGCGGGGCAGGTAACATGCTGGGCGGCGAGCAGAGCGGGCACATCGAGGCGGTGGGTTTCGAGTTATATACGTCCATGCTTGAGGCTGCGGTGAAGGAGATGAAGGGCGAGAGCAGCGAGGAGCGTCCGGCCACGCAACTAAACCTGGGCATCGCGCTGCGCATCGACGAGAGTTATGTTCCGGAAGAAAATCAGAGGCTGCGGCTCTACAAAAAGATTGCCGGTGCAACCAGCGAAGCGGCACTGGCCGAGGTCCGCGCAGAGATGGATGACCGGTATGGCGCTCCGCCCGATGCGACCGTATTCCTGCTTGAGGCGGCGCTGGTGCGGCTGGAGTGCGAGCGGATGGGCATCGCGCAGGTCGATCGTCGGCGCGGCGAATTGCAGATTCGCTTCATGGAGAATGCGGCGGTGGATCCGGCGCACTTGATGCGATTGGTGGCGCGGAATGCCAAGCGGGGCGCTCAGTTCACGCCGCAGGGGCTGCTGAAGTATCCTTTGGTTGCAACGCGATCTGATGAAGTGTTGCTTGAGATTCACGAAGTTCTTGGCAAACTAGCTCCGGCACCGGTGAACGTATGAGATGTCTATCTCGATCAAGAGAGGCATGATGAAAACATTTCTTCTAGTCTTTGCGATTGGAGTTTGTATGTCTTCGGCTATAACTGCTCACGCGGCGGATGAGACCTGGAAGCAGCAGTTTGCCAAGGTCTCCGATGAGTATTTCGATCAGGTGTACTTTCGCTATGGCCCGACGAACGGCACGCTCGCGGGGTATCACCAATACGACACGCAACTGGAGGACTACTCGCGGAAGACGATTGACGCTGAGGTTGCCGCTCTCAAAGGTTTTGAGAAGCGGATTGAGGCGATCCGCCCGGACGATGCTGCCGCCGATTTTGTTCCGCGAAGCGACCGGGAGATCGTACTTGCCAACATTCGTTCGCAGTTGCTGACTCTCGATGCGATCCGTCCCTGGGAAAAGAATGCGGACAACTATTCGAGCATTTGCGCGAATGGAGCGTTCACGCTGATGGAGCGCAAGTTTGCTTCGCCGGATGAGCGGCTACGTTCGCTGGTGGCGCGCGAGAAGCAGATGCCCGCACTGCTGGCGGCTGCTCGGGTGAATCTCAAGAATCCGCCCCGCGTCTTCACCGAAATCGCCATTGATCAGTTGCCGGATATTGTGAGCTTCTTTGAGCACGACGTGCCAACAGCTTTTGCCGATGCACGGGACCCGTCGCTGAAAGCTGAGTTTGCGCAGACAAATGCGGCTGTGATTGAGGCGCTGAAGAGTTATCTCAATTGGCTGAAAACGGATTTGCTGGCGAAGTCGAACGGAGACTTTCGCATCGGCGCAGATGCGTTTTCAAAGAAGCTTCAATATGACGAGATGGTTGATCTTCCGCTCGACAAGCTGCTGGAGATTGGCTGGGCGGACCTGCGCAAGAATCAGGCGCATTTCAATGAGATTGCGAAGGAGTTGGAACCGGAAAAGACGCCGGGCGCGGTGCTTGAAGAGTTAGGCGCGAATCATCCCGCTCCCAATCAACTTCTTGACGCCTTCCGCGCAACATTCGATGGGCTGGTCAGTTTTATCCGATCGCATCACATTGTTACCATTCCGTCCGACGTCAGACCGATCGTGGAAGAGACGCCGCCCTTCTTGCGAGCTATTACGTTTGCCAGCATGGATACGCCGGGGCCGTTTGAGAAGCACGCAACAGAAGCTTACTTCAACGTGACACTGCCTGACCCTTCGATGAAGCCCGCGGAGGTCGAAGGCTATATGCATTCCTTCAATGTGGGCACAGTGATTTCGACGGCGGTCCATGAGACTTATCCAGGACACTATATTCAATTTCTGTGGCTGCCGCAGGCACCGAGCCGGGTGCGCAAGCTGCTCGGAGCAAACACCGATATCGAGGGCTGGGCGCACTACACTGAGCAGATGATGCTTGATGAAGGGTATGGCCAGCCAGGAGCGGGAGCGAAGGATGAGCGCGAATCGAAATTTCTGCGGCTCGGCCAGCTGCAGGATGCGCTGCTAAGGAACGCACGTTTCATCGTGGGAATCGAGATGCACACCGGCAAGATGAGCTTTGACGAGGCCGTGGCGTTTTTTCAGAAGGAAGGCTACCAGTCGAAGGAGACGGCAGTGGTCGAGACCAAGCGCGGAGCCAGCGATCCGACTTATCTCTACTACACGCTTGGAAAATTGGAGATTATGAAGCTGCGCGAAGACATGAAGAAGAAGCAAGGTTCGGCGTTTTCGCTGGAGGAGTTTCACGACAACTTCCTGCGCCAGGGTTTTCCACCGATCAAGATCGTGCGGGAAGCGTTGTTGGGAGATAACTCACCGGCGCTGTGAGTTATTTGAATTCCAAGGTCTCATCCGCCGCGGCAGACGGGACCTTGGGCACCCAGATTAAATTCTTTTCGGGATGAGGATGGTGGAATGAGCAAACGGATTCGGAAGGCAGTTTTTCCTGCGGGCGGGTTGGGCACGCGCTTTTTGCCGGCCACTAAGGCAATTCCTAAAGAGATGCTGGCGCTGGTGGATAAACCCATCATCCAGTATGGCGTGGAGGAGGCGATCGCGTCGGGAATTGAGCACATCATTATCGTCACTGGCCGCGGCAAGGGCTCGATGGAAGACCACTTCGACATCAGCTATGAGTTGGATGCGACGCTGGAGCGGAAGGGCAAGGATGAGTTGCTTGCTCTGTCGCGCGGAGTCTCTTCGCTGGCTCGGATCAGTTATGTGCGGCAGAAGGAGCCGCTGGGGCTGGGCCACGCGGTGCTATGCGCCAGGGACCTGGTAGGCGATGAGCCGTTTGCAGTAATCCTGCCCGACGATGTGATCGAGGCCGAAGTGCCCTGCCTCAAGCAAATGATCGGCGTCTTCAACGAAAAAGGCAGCTCGGTGCTGGCGACGCAGACCGTCGAGGGGCCATCGATCAGTGCCTACGGCGTGTTGGCTGGCTCACAAGACCCAGACAATTGGCGGCTTTATAACTGCACCGGGATGGTGGAGAAGCCGAAGTTAGAGGATGCGCCGTCGAAGCAGGCGATTATCGGCCGCTATGTGGTGACGCCGCGGGTCTTCGAGTTATTGGAGAGGACAGCTCCCGGCGCGGTCGGCGAGATACAACTTACCGATGGCATCAAAGCACTGCTCAAAGAGGAGAAGGTCTTTGGCTACACCTTTGAGGGCAAGCGGTACGATGCAGGCGACAAGTTTGGCATGTTGCAGGCGACGGTGGAGTTTGCGCTGAAACGGGCCGATCTGGGGCCGCAATTCCGGGAGTACTTGAAGGGGCTGGCGCTGTAAAACAGAGATCAGGTGTCAGAGATCAGAGATCAAAGGTTGGTGCGGTAAGGGGCAGCAAGTCAGCGGGTCTGCGCGCTGACTTGCTGCTTTTTTTATGCTTTCCACTTGATGTTGCAGCCAATAGAGGGACGCTGTTCCGTGGGAACGGGCTTGCCAGCAAGGACAAGGTCAATGGCTGCGCGCAGATTCTCGCCGGTGACTGAAACTCCGTTGCCGGGGCGGCTGGAATCAAACTGGCCTCGATAAACAAGCTTCAAATCGCCGTCGAAGAGGAAGAAGTCTGGAGTACAAGCGGCCTTGTAGGCATGGGCCACGGCTTGCGTTTCATCATACAGATAGGGAAAGACAAAACCGAAGGTCTCAGCCTGTTGCTTGAGTCCGGCGGGACTGTCGGCGGGGTGGGTGTTTGCATCGTTGCTGCTGATGGCGACAATGCCAATGGGCTGCGCAGCGTAGTCCTTGCCGAGCGCGGCCAGGCCTTCATTGATGTGCTTCACGTAAGGGCAGTGGGCGCAGATGAAGAGGACCAAGAGCGCCTTCTGGCCTTGGAAGTCGTCGCGGCGGACGGTTTTGCCGGTGACTGCATTGGTGAGAGTAAAGTCAGGGGCGGTTGTGCCGAGTTCGAGCATGGTGGATTCAGTGAGAGACATTGCGTTTTCTCCTGCGATGGGTCATCGGTTTTGCAAGTTAGCAAGTTGGCGAGTTGGCGAGTTGGCTTGTTCATCGGTTCGCGGAGGGGTCGTGATTCTTGGTCAGGCTAAAACAGCGGCACCTGGCGACCGGGCATGATCAGGCCGAAGTGTTCGTAGGCGAGGCGCGTAGCTACGCGGCCACGCGGCGTGCGATCAAGAAAACCAATTTGAATGAGGAATGGCTCATACACCTCTTCCAGCGCGTCCTGCTCCTCGGCCAGGGTTGCGGCCAGCGTGCTCAGGCCAACGGGTCCGCCGTCGTATTTCTGAATGATGGCCAGAAGCAGCTTGCGGTCGATTTCGTCGAAACCGTGCGCGTCCACCTCAAGCATGGTGAGGGCGGCGTTGGCGGTGGGACGGTCGATGGTGCCCGAGCCGCGGACCTGTGCGTAGTCGCGCACGCGGCGGAGCAGGCGGTTGGCAATGCGCGGAGTGCCGCGCGAACGCAGTGCGATTTCGGCTGCGCCGTCCTGGTCGATGGGCACGCCCATCACTTCGGCGGAGCGGGAGACGATGAAGCGGAGTTCTTCCTCGGTATAGAACTCGAGACGAAGCAAAATGCCGAAGCGCGACCGCAGAGGTGAGCTGAGCAGGCCGGGGCGGGTGGTGGCGCCGATGAAGGTGAACGGGCGAATCTCCATGACGTGTGTGCGCGCCGCCGGGCCCTGGCCAATGATGATGTCGAGCTTGTAGTCCTCGAGCGCGGTGTAGAGCTTTTCTTCCAGCACCGGCTGCATGCGATGAATTTCGTCCAGAAAGAGTACCTGCCGTTCCCGCAAGTTTGTAAGGATCGCGGTGAGGTCGCCCTGGATTTGCAGAGCCGGACCCGAGGTCTGCTGGAAGCCGACATCCAATTCATTGGCAATAATGGTGGCCAGCGTGGTTTTGCCCAGGCCGGGTGGGCCAAAAAGGAGCACATGGTCGAGGGCCTCGCCGCGTGATTTGGCGGCTTCAAGGGCAATGGCAAGCTGCTCTTTGGCTTTGGACTGGCCAATGAACTCACGCAGCCAGCGGGGCCGTAGTTTCAGTTCAAAGCCCTGCTCTTCGTCGGCGCGCGAGGCGCTGACGAGCCGTTCCGGAGTGTTGTCGCGGGCAATGGCCATGCTGAAGGAAGTCTAACGGGCCGGGGTTGCGGCTGCAACCGGACGGTCGAGACAAACACTCGTTCATGCCGGCGTAGTCACCACGCCGGCGACCAGCTTATAGTGAAAACCTTCAAAAGGCTCACTCAGGCTCATGGTAAGGAAGGTCTTTGGGGGCTTGGCTTTGAAGAAAAATGCGTGCGGATAGAATCCGGCTGGCAAAAGGTTCAGTTGATCCAGCCAGACGGGGTCAGTGACAGCCAAGTCATAGCGGACACGGCCAACATGGCCGGTCCTGAAGATGGCGCGATTCTTGCGTTTGCCCGTTTCATCGCGAATCCACCACCAGAGGTCGTCCGGATGGACAAGTTCGAGGGATTTCCCGATGGGTGTTCCCTCGATCTTACGGGCATAGATTCTGTCGGTGCAACCTTGCATGATCGACGGGCTCTTGTTTACGAATGCGGCGAGAAACTGCACATCGCGAGGCTCGTCGAAGCGGCGGATCGCCTGCCAGGGCTTATCTGAAACACGCACATCTTCCGGGTGGCAATTGGAGCTGCATTTCTCTTCGATTTCGGCCTCGAACACATCCAGCAGCGCGACCTCTTTTCCGTCCGGATAACAAGTTTCCTCTCGGGTGAGGCACCCTGGAACTTGTCGGCCAACGAGGCGAACCCACTGCTTTGTGACCAGACTGATTCCGGCCACACAGCGGTGGTCGTGCTTGTAGGAGTTGGCGAGACAGAGAATCCGGTCGAGGCCCATGGCGTTGGACTCACCCTTCAGGATATGAATTAAAGATGATGAATAACTACGCTTTCCCAACGATTCTGTAAATACTCGAGAACCAGGCGGCGGTGGCAGTGCTCCGGGGTAGGCTCACTGCACAGGAGCACGGTTCTGCGCGCAAAGCTCTCTTTGTCAAGGGCAGACTCGATATTTCTGGCGCGCATGAGGGCAAGAAATGCCTCTTCATACGCATCCCAGCCGCCCTTCTGCTTTTTGTAGGAGTCCAGCATCTCCTGCGTGGGCGCGAGCAGGGGTTCGTGTTCATAGGCGGCGCCGCAGATTTCACGGAGGAAGTAGGCGAGATCTGCCTGCTTGGCAAACGCGGCAAGCTGCGATGTGTTGTTGAGCCGCACGTCCATCAGGCGCTCGATGCCGTGAGCCTTCAGTGTGCCGAAGAACTGGCTGGCGCTTTTTTGGGTAAAACCGATGCTGTAGATCTCCATTGGTCCTCGTCGAGTTCAGCGAAGAGTGCGGGCTGGTCGGCGACCAGCGGCTTTCGGGCTTCAGCGGCAACGGACTCGTCGGAGTCCAAACGGCCGTCGCCCCGTATGTGGAGCATAGTGTGGCCGCGCTCTGAGAGAACACGGCCGATCAGCAAACGGCGGTGGCAGTGGGCGGGATCCTCTTCGCCACAAAGCAGGGCCACACTGAAGCGCTCCATGCCAGATTCAAGTCGCGCGATGGCGGCCTGAAAGTGGGCATCGTCGCGGAGGCGGCTATAGAGGACGTGGCCCGAGCCGTCGTAATATGCAGGATTGGCAGGGCGGCCGCCGAGATCGTCGCCCAGAAAGAGATACCGTACTCCCGCTTGCTCCAAGGAGCGCTGCACCAGTTCCCTGTCGAATTGCGGAACGTACTTTGAATAGGGTGAGCTGCGCGTATCCACCACCACCTGGATCTGGTGCCGGCGGACGAGGGCAAGCCAGGCTTCGAAGTCGTGGTTGGAGTGGCCGATCGTGAAAAAACTGCTCATCCGCGTACCCTTGGCAAGGAGAATAGCACCTTGACAGCGGTCCAGCAGCAGGAGCTAGATGCTCAACGAGTTTCCAGTTTGCGATCTTGGATTAGCCGTGACATTGGCGTTGGCCCGCACTTGTCTAGATGCGTTCCCATCCGGCCGATTACGTACACTGATTGCTTTTTGCTCCGATGCCATCGGTTTTCAACTTGCTGATTAAAAATAGAATAGGAAGGGAGACAGTGATCTTTCGATTTGCGAGAGAAAGGGGAGACTACGGTGCGGATGGGCGGCGTCTTGACGTTCTTTCCGGTCCTATTTCGGCGTCATACTTTATAGCCGGGGCGGCAAATCCTGGGCTGGCAAGGCGTCGGTGCCGCTGGCTGAGCATATTCATTGACCCTCTTGATTCCGAACCGCGAAAAGACGTTTTTAAGGATTTGGCGGTTTGGCAACGAGAGGATGTACAATTAGCGGTGGAAAAGGGTATACGGCTTTGCTGTAAGGCAATGGAGCCGGAACCGGTTGGAAACCTTGGAGGTCGTCGATGTTCGATCGTACTTTGTTGAAAGCACTGATGCTGATCGGTATGGTGCTGCCAATTGCCAGTTGCAGCTCGCCTTCATTGACTTCCATCACAATCAGCCCCACTACGTTTACGACGACGCTGGTGTTAACCGCGTCTGGGCAGTCGGCGCCCCCTAGCCAGCAGTTTTGGACGAAGTACACCGCTACCGGGTCATACACAAGCCCCGGTCATCCAGCGATGACAAGGGATATCACCGACGAAGTCACTTGGCTGTCCTACACTCCTTTATTGGTAACCATCAACAGTTCCGGAATAGCCACGGTTTCCGGACAAGCAACAGGGTTCTCGCAGATCGCGGCCAGCATGCCTGGGTTCAACGGCGACATTATCAGCAACGATTCGACCTTCACCGTGAACTTGCCAACCACGATCACAACCTCGGACGTCACATCGCTTGCCATTAGTCCAACTACTCCGAGTCTCACCGCAGCGGGCAAAACCCAGGGGTTTACGGTAATCGGAACAACGGGGACAGGGCAGACAGAGAATCTGACGACAGCGGCCACATGGACATCGAGCACACCACTTGTCGCCACGATTTCAAATACTGGCCTTGCAACGGCGACCGGTCCGGGCACTTCTGTCATTGTTGCCACATACACGAATTCAGACGGTACTATGGTGACAGCGTCCACGATCCTCACTGTTCAGTGATCAGTAGCCATGACACGGGAAGCCGCCCTTCGGGGCGGCTTTCCTACGTTTACAGGGAAAAGTTGAGGATTGCCGCCGAGCGCTATACCGGCACGTTCACCTGCGGCCAGTAGCGAAAGGCGCGGAAGGTGGCCTGGCCCTGGCCGCACGCGTAAACGGCGGGGCGTACGTCGAGAAAGCCGCCCAGGACGTTGTGGTGCAGACCGGAGATTTCCGCCGAGGACTCGGTCCTTTGCCAGGACTGTCCGGGGAGCCGGTAGTAGAAATCCACTTCCTGGCGGTCGTTGACCACGCGGAACGTGGCGCGGGTTGCTCCCTTTTCCGTGCGATTCTTCACCGAGCCGTTGGGAATTTTGATCTCGATTCCCCCGGGTGCGATGAGGATACCGGCGGTGTGAAGGGGGTCGTAGAAGAGCATGAGGCCAGCTTCGCAGCCGGATGAGACTTCAATGTCGATCTCAACGGTGTAGGAGTGTCCGCCGACAGCGGTGGTCAGGGCGCTGGAATCGGTCAGTGAGCTGCCCCTGGCCTGTAGGGTGAGTGCACCCTTCCCGGTGGTGAAACGGGCAGGCTCATAATCTCGCCAGAAGCCCCACTGAAGCCCGAGATCAGGGGATGTAAAGTCGTCGGAGGGGTCGGCAAAGGGTTGCTGGCTCGACCCCGAGACGGGCAGCGGAATGGCCAAATCGGCAGTGACGCCTTGCGGAACTCGGAACCAGCCGTCCGCGGTCCACTCGATGGGCAGGAGCAGGAGCTGGCGGCCCAGCGTGCGATAACCGTTCTCATAGGAGTGGACGGTCATATACCAGCGGCCATCCGGAGTATCCACCAGGCGGCCATGCCCCACCGAAAGCCAGCGATCGTCCCGTGAGGGCGTGTGAACCACGGGGTTATACGGCGAATACTCCCAGGGGCCATCGGCGTGGCGGCTGCGTGCGGAGATCACGCCGTGACTTGTGCCTGGGCCGGCGGTGCCGCCTTCGGCCACATTCATGTAGAAGTAGCCATTGTGCTCCAGCAGCTTCGGACCCTCCAGGCAGGTGCATTCCATACGAATCGACGTGGGCATGGGCCAGGCGTCGAAGACCTTGCGCGGGGGCGTTTTGACCGCCAGACCGTCCGCGGTAAGTTCTGCCATGCGTCCCCCGGCCATGTGCAGAAAGCGGCGGCCATTCTCGGCGATGTGCGCGGGGTCGATTGCCTTGATGCCGAGATCGATGGGCTCACTCCACGGGCCGGTGGGGTGATCGGCATGCACCACGCGCAGGCTGCCATCCGCCGGCAAGTAGATATAAAAGTGGTCCTGATGCTGGCACAGGTAGGGGGCCCAGACCGTGCCGTAGTAACGGCGCAGTGCGGCAGTCACGGGACGCCAGTTGATGAGATCGCGGGAGTGCCAGGTGAGGAGGCCGGGGGCGTAGTCAAAACTGGAGTGGGTGAGGTAGAAGTCGTCGCCGACGCGGATGGGGCTGGCATCGGGGTGATCGCCGCCGAGAATGGGATTGCTATAGGTGCTTGCCGGCTGAGAGAACGCGAAGCGGGTTTGGGCGGCTAGGGCAAGGGCTGTGGATGCAACAGCGGTGTTCCGAACGAAACTGCGGCGCGTAAGCATGGCTGCGCCAGTTTACCTTTGCTGCTTGGTTGCGGTAAAGCATCCAGCGCTGAGAGCAAAAGAGCAGCGAGTAGACAAGTTGGTGGGCATGCACTTCACTAAGCTGGTAGGCCTGCTGCGGCTTTGGGATGCGCGGTGGCTATTCTGGCCTTCCCCCTTGAACCTGTTGGATCACAGGGACGGGCGATTAGACTGGAACCTGCCCACTGACCATGAAATCGCCCAGGTTTGGCCGCATCCGCCGTTTTCGATTCAATCTGCCGCAGCGCATTGCGGCGGGGTTGCTGGCAATTTTCCTCATCCAGGGGCAGTGGCTCGTCGGTCACCAGACACTCACCGACCGCGACTACCAATATGCGCGCTGCGGGCGTGAGATGTGGGAGCGGCCATCCGCGGTACCCGGCTACTTTACTACCTGTGGCAATATTCATGATGGCGTTCTGGGCTATCGGCTGGCCGGCCTGCCCCTAACCCTGAACCTGTGGGCAGAGCGCGGACTGGACATGCTGCGCAAGCCCGAGGACCGGGTAGTGCAGACCGGAGGCGAAGTAAGCACCTGGGAACTGCGCCACCAGCTTACCCATGTGCTGCTGCTGCTGCGGCTGCCGTTCTTGCTGGCTGGCGCCATGCTGGGAGCCGGGTTGTGGTGGGTCACACGAAGGCTCTATGGCAACCTGGGTGGCTATACGGCGCTGGCGCTTTACTGCTTCTCTCCCGCAGTGCTCAAGGCCTGCCTAGCGCCGAACGCTGAGATTCTGACCGCGCTGGGGGTTTATGGCGGCGTGTATACCTGCATCGGCGTGGCCCACGCCATGCAGGGACCGCGCAGCAAATGGAGGCCGCGCATTGTGCTGCTCACCGCTGCCTTTGGCCTTGCAGCGGCTTCGCATATCGTCGCGCTGCCGGTGGTGGCGCTCATGGGGCTGGCCGCCATGGTTTGGGTTGCCGAAGGGCGCAGGAGCCAGGTGCTGCCCGTTGTACTCGCGGCCGTGGCCGGAGCGTTCCTGTTTGTATTCGCATGCTACGGATTCTCCCCGGATGCGTTCAGCTATCTCTTCCGTTCGCAGGCGGGGTTTTTGTCGGTCTCCCTCGACCCGGCCATGCGATTCTTCTCCGCCATGCCCAATGCCGGAATCACAGTAGCCGCCGCGGCATCCCTGGTGCTCTATCTTGGCCTAGGAAAATCGCGCTACTTTGGCAACACAGCTCCTTTGCTCTGCTTCTTCGCGTTGATCCTGCTCGTCATGACAGGCGGGCCAGGCAGCCCATGGCTGTGGGCCCTGCCGTTTCTGCTCACCTTCGTGGGCGGAGTCTTTGCCGATGCCTACGAAGGGCCGCGAGGGCGGCTGATGATGGGCGCTTCAGGGGCGATCCTGCTGCTACAGGCGATCTTCTGCGTGCTGAGCCTGCCGGGGCTGCTGTAGGGATGATGAACTAGGGCCATCCCCGCAGGTTCGCTGGCGTAGGGAAGAAGAAGAGGTGAGAAATGGCACGCACGCCAAAAATGCAGTTGAAGACATTAGGCATCCTGGAGCATACTGTGGACAAGCAGTGGGTGGTGGAGTTTCACGAGGAGTTCTTTGAAGAGTACGGAACATGGTCCGAGGCGGTTCAAGATGCAGTTCTCAGTTCTCTCGGAAAATTACGAGAATTTGGGCCCTCACTTGGACGGCCAAGCGTGGACACGCTCAAGGGGTCCGACTATCCGAATATGAAGGAACTCCGAGTGGACGCGGAGGGCGGGGTCTGGCGGATTGCCTTTGCCTTTGATCCAAAACGAAGAGCAATTTTGTTGACGGGCGGGAACAAAATCGGCATATCGAAGGACAGGTTTTACTCAACGCTCATACGAATTGCCGATGCGCGCTACGGTCGGTACTTGAAGGGCATTGATCCGAAATGGAGCAAGAAATGACAGTCTCGCTTGAGGAAATTCTGCAAGGTCTGCCGGAAGAGCGGCGGAGACGCATTGAACAGCGCGCTGCGGAGTTAATTACCGAGGAGATGAATCTGCGCGAGTTGCGCCGTCAGCGCAAATTAACCCAAACGCGTTTGTCGAGGAAACTCAAGATTGGGCAAGAGGGAGTCTCGCGCGTTGAGAGACGCTCCGACATGAATGTTTCCACTCTTCGGAGCTATGTGGAGGGAGTTGGCGGCGAACTGACACTGATGGTCAAGTTCCCCGATCAACCACCTGTGGTTTTAGCGGGATTGGGCGGGGATGATGATGGCAAAAAAGCCAAAAAGAAGGCCGGAAACGGCCCCAAATCCAAGCCGAAAACGGGCCGCGCCGCCTGAGCTTTGGCCGTCTTCTAAGAGAGGCCCGTAATGAAGCCATAAATTCAACCAAAATAAGGACTTATTTATCCACCGCCGCCTTGCTGAAACCCGCCCTGCCCGCGTAAAATAGAAGCACAGCCTGCGCACTCCGGCCCCGCTTTCACCGGAACCTTTCTGCCGCCTTGCGGCGGGCTAAGAAAACCCTTATGGCAGACGATCAGAATCCCCTTCTCCCTCTCGAAGGCGGCACGCCGCCCAACAGCGGCACCAACCTCATCCCGATCAACATCGAGGAGGAGATGCGCCGCTCCTATCTTGACTACTCGATGTCGGTCATCATCGGCCGCGCGCTGCCAGATGCCCGCGACGGGTTGAAACCCGTCCATCGCCGCGTCCTCTACACGCTCAGCGAGATGGGCCTTGAGCACAACAAGAAATACGCCAAGTGCGCCAAGGTTGTGGGCCAGGCGATGGGCGTCTACCATCCGCACGGCGACTCGGCCATCTATGACACGCTGGTGCGCATGGCGCAGCCGTTCTCGCTGCGCTATCCCCTTGTGGACGGGCAGGGAAATTTCGGCTCGGTCGACGGAGATCCGCCCGCGGCAATGCGTTACACCGAGTGCCGCTTGATGCGCATTGCCGGCGAGATGCTGGCCGACATCGAGATGGAGACGGTGGATTTTACGCCCAACTACGACGAGTCCACGTTTGAACCGACAGTACTGCCCACGCGGATTCCCAATTTGATCGTGAATGGGTCCAGCGGCATTGCTGTCGGCATGGCGACCAATATTCCGCCGCATAATTTGACTGAAGTTGTGAACGCGGCCATCGAGCTGGTGCAGAATCCTAGCGCCGGCCTGGCCGAGGTACTCAAGCACGTCCAGGGGCCGGACTTCCCCACCGGTGGCTTCCTCTACGGCAAGTCAGGCATTCCCCAGGCCTACAAGACCGGGCGTGGCCGCTTCATGATGCGCGCCAAGGTGGCCACGGAGAACCTGACCAAGGAAAAACAGGCGATCATCGTCACCGAAATTCCCTACCAGGTCAACAAGTCGAAGCTCATCGAGCGCATCGCCGAACTGGTCAACGAAAAGATCGTGGACGACATCAGTGACGTACGCGACGAGAGCGACCGCGACGGCATGAGAATCGTCATCGAGCTCAAGCGCGGCGCGCAGCCTGAGATTGTGCTCAACCAGCTCTACAAGCACACGCAGATGCAAGAGAGCTTCTCCATGATCTTCCTGGCGGTGCTCAACGGGCAGCCGCGGGAGCTCGGCCTCGACCAGGCGATTCGCTGCTTCATCAATCACCGCGTTGATGTGGTGCAGCGGCGAACGGTATTCCTGTTGCGCAAGGCGCGCGAGCGCGAGCACATTCTGGAAGGCTACAAGATTGCGCTCGACAACCTGGATCAGGTGATCAAGATCATCCGCGGGTCGGGATCGCGCGTGGAGGCTCGCGAGAATTTGTATGCGTGGGGCAAAGGCACCGAGATCGTTGTCACGCTCGACCGCGTGCGCCTGCCGCACGAAGAGAAGGGCCTGACGCTGCGCCAGATCGACGCCATTCTCGAGTTGCAACTCTACAGGTTGACGCAGCTCTCGATCGACGAGCTGCTGAAAGAATTGGCCCAGAGACGCGCAGAGATCGCAGAGTACGAATCGATTTTGGCCAGCGACACCAAGCTGCGCGCGGTCATCGTCAAGGAGCTGGAAGAAATTCGCGACAAGTATGGCGACGCGCGCCGCACCCAGATTGTGGACGAGAGCGCGGAGCTGCAGCTTGAGGATCTGATCGCCGACGAGCAGGTTGCCGTAACCGTAAGCCATCAGGGCTACCTCAAGCGCACGCCCATCAGCATCTATCGTCAGCAGCGGCGCGGCGGCACCGGGCGCACCGGCATGAAGACCCGCGAAGAGGATTTCGTCGCCCAGTTGATTGTCGATTCGACCCACGCGTTTCTGCTTTGCTTTACCAACACCGGCCGCGTCTATTGGCTCAAGGTCTATGAGATTCCCGACGTCAGCGCCGCGGGCAAGGGCAAGTCGATGCAGAGCCTGCTCGACCTGCAGCCCGGAGAAAACGTCCGCGCCATTTTGCCCGTGCGCGATCTTGAAGAAGAAGGCAAGTTCATCTTCTTTACCACGCAAAAGGGCACAGTCAAAAAGACGCCGCTCAAGGACTTCTCCAACGTGATGGCCCGCGGCATCATCGCCATCGGCATTGACAAGGACGATGAGCTGGTGAAAGCGCGCATCACCGATGGCAACCAGATTGTCTTTCTCGCCACGCACCTTGGCATGGCCATCCGCTTCGACGAATGCGACGTACGTTCCATGGGCCGCCCCGCATACGGCGTGCGCGGCATTGACCTGGCCAAGAACGATTATGTGGTCGGCGTGGCCGTCACGCCCAAGGTGCATGAGCCGGGCGAATACCGCATCCTCGCCATCACCGAAAACGGCTTTGGCAAGCGCACCGATGTCGAGGAGTACCGCTTGCAGACCCGGGGCGGCAAGGGCGTTAAAAACATGGCCGTCACGCCACGCATCGGCCGCGTCAGCAGCATTCAACTCGTTGACGATACTTCGGAGTTGATGGTCATCAGCCAGTTCGGCAAGATCATCCGCATCGACACCAAGACCATCCGCGCCGCCGGCCGCGCCACGCAAGGTGTCCGCCTGCTCAACCTGGAAGCGGACGACAAGGTAGCCGCCGCCGTCATCATCCCGCCCGAGGAACTGAAAGACGACGAGCCAACGCTGTTGCAGTAGAACTGCGCGTCCAACGGTACGCCGGGTGCCTCATGGCTCGATCTCGATGCCTGGGAGTTAGTCAAACCCAATCATGGTGGCAGATTGACACCTCTGCCACCCGCCAAAGCTTCCCTATCGCTTTTCCTGCAATTCGGAGAACTGCGACAGTATATTCACGAAGACTTGTCTGAATTGCTCGAACAATTCTTCAAGCTGGCCGACTTCATCGTCGGCGCTAACCTTGATCTCCGATTCGAAGTCGCCCCCGACCACGCGGGTCGCCACATGGATGATGTGCTGCAGGCGTTTAAAGACAAGCTGGTTAAGCAGTAACAGGACAAGAGTCATGCCAAACAACAGAGATACGACGATCACGAGCACGAGGATGTTTTCTGTTTGCCGCATGGCAACATAGACAGCCGAAATATCGCGCACTACGAACATTGCGCCAGCTGTATTCCCCGCAGCATCATGAATAGGAAAGATGCCGCGGACAAGGATTGAATCCCCGTCTCGGAAGCGCTCCAGAACCATGCCTTGATCGGGCACTGTGGCCAGATCTCCTGTGAAGCGAATGATATTGTCGTTGGCCGTCGTCTTGTCTGCCACAACGAATTTGGCATTGTCGTCCCAGTTATCGCGGCGTTTCCAGGTTGCGGATGAGTCCGCCCAAAACTGCCTGTCTACAAACTTTTTGCTGAGCAATAATCCGTAGTCGTTCCCTGTCTGGCTCTTCATTGTGTGAATAAACTGGCCAAGCTCTTCACCAAACTCGACATAGCCTGTGACCTTGCCTTGCGAATCGGAGACCGGGCGGAGGATTCTCTCCGCAAAGCCTGCCCTGGCTAACTCGTTCCCGGTGACGATGGTATGACTTTGCACGGCCTTTTTGTCCAAAAATCGATTTAGGTGATCACCGAATTTGGATGGATTGTGGAGGCGTAGAAAGACGGCCATGTCAGGCTCAGGCGTATGGAACATCCAGTTGGTAATGCCTTCGCTCTTGAGTTGTGGATAGAGAGGCGCAGTAAGTTCGAGAAGACGGCTGCGATCCTTGGCTGCAAAGGCATCCCGAATCTGAGAATTCATGATCAGGAGGTCGCTAACGGCAGTCATCTTGCTAATCTCTCTGGCTTCAAGAATTGTGAATAGCTTCTGCGAACCAGTGACCGACTCGAGGGCCAAGGCCTGCGAGTTGCGCGCGAAGCTATATTGCATCAGCCCCAGAATGCCACTTACGCCAACCACAAGACAGGTAATCAGTGCAGCCAAGACTTTGGATTGGATCGAATTCCACTTCATGAAAATACTCCTCACGCGCAGACGTTGAGCACATCTTTGATGGCCTGTTTGAGTTTGGCCACAGCCACTGGATCATCCGGGGTGCTGGGAGAGATGAATGCCAGTAGTCGCCCCGACTTGAGCCCAATGTGGCCTTTCACGTCCGCGGCATCCAGACCCTTGGCCTTGATCCTCTCTTCAATAAAGACCTTTAGATCATAAAGTTGACTCACGATGTAGATCCCTCCAGCGGTCCCAGACCCTCATCGAATCAGGCGTCGCTAACCCGATAATCTCGCCATCCACATATCGGCATAAGCAGGAATTTAATTCAGCCTGCGTATTGAATTAGTCAGTTATCACTTGGCATTGCCGTCGTCGCTACAACTTTCGCTTTATTTCACCTGGGGCGCGCAGTGCGTCCTGAATGCGATCCAGATGCGTGTCGATAGAACTGTAGATCGATTGTGGCGAGGGATGCCGCGCGAATGCGACCGGAGTAGCAAGCGATGCCCCGTGCAGCGCAATCGCAAACTTGAATCTACGTCGCAGGAGCGCAAACCGTGAAGCTACACTCGCAAATGTCATTGTGGGGAACGAAACAAATCCGCGTTGGACGTCTAGCCCTATTCGCGATTTCCGTTACTCTTGTCGCGCTGCTCACAAGCGCGCCGCTCGTTGCCCGATCACAGGAGCCCAATGACAAGCAGTCGCTTCAAGAGCAAGTCGAAAAACTGAGCAAGGCACTTGCAGACGTTCAGGCGCGCCTCAATGCGCTCGAAGGAAAGACCGCTGCAAATGGCAGTACTGCAGCTCAGGAAGACGCAGCTCAGAAGGATGCTATAGCTCTACGGAGCGCTGCAACGCAAGCTGCATCGTCAGGTTCCGCGCTGGCTAGTGGAGAACCTATCAACCCACAAGCAACCGCTCAGCAGACCGCAGGCACCCAAAAGCCCAGCCCCGTAGCACCCGCCACACAACCGGGTTCAACCACACCTTCTGTGGGTAGCGTCAGTCCTGCCGAGATACACAACCTGACTGTCGGAGCTACGCAGCCTACAACCGCAGAGCAAGCGAAGCATAGATTCTTTGAGAAGAAGCCGGGAAGAGACCTGACCTTCTATACCAAGACGGGAGAGATTACGTTCTACGGCAATCTCGATGTCTCGTTCGACGACGCAACGAAGGGGCTCAGAGGCATGCTCGACGGCAATGGCAACCCACCGGTCGGCAACGTCGGCTGGCTGGAGGATATATCCACCAACCTCGCTTACGTTGGCGTGCGTGGAACTCAGATGACCGGAATGAAGGACACCAACTTTATCTACCAACTTGAGACGTCGATCAATATTTCAACCGCGCCGGGACTGCACGAGAGCAACAGCCAGGAGCAAGATACCGTGGACGGTACCCTGTTCACTCGCAACAGTTATCTCGGGCTCGGGATGGTGAAATACGGCGCACTGCTGATCGGCAAGACGGACCCGCCCTATAAGCAGTCCACGGCGCGCATGAATCCTTTCAATGGCATGGAAGGCGACTACGGGGTCATCATGGGCAACACCGGCGGCGACAATCGGGTTGAGTTTGGTTACCGTCTCGATCACTCAATCTGGTATAGCTCACCCAAGCTGAAGGGGTATCAGTTCAATGCGTTCATTTCACCGGGCCAGAATCGCGCCGGCGACAGCGACAATATTGCTGCGGGTGAACCCGATTGCAATGGGGGCGACAATCCGGGGGATGGCGGCCTCTCCCCCATTGCCTGTAACGACGGAAGCTTTAGCGACGTCGTGAGCGGCAATGTCTCGTATACCAAAGAGCCGTTGTACATAACGGCGGCCTATGAGCGCCACATGAAGGTCAATCGGCAAAGCGACATCACCGGCATCTACTCAGGCGGTCCGCCCTCAAACTACACGGGACCGCTCACCACGAACACCTCTGGCATCGGGTACTCCTACTGGGTGCCGACCGCCTTCTTCAACGCCGAAGTGGCCGATGAAGACGCAGGCAAGATCGGAATCCAGTATGGGTTCTTCAAGAAGAAGACTGTGGTCAGCGCCCTCTTCGAAGACCTTCACCGGTATGTGCCCGGCTTTCTGGAATTTCAGAATGAGCGCCAGCGGCTGGGTAGCTGGCTTGCCGGCACACAGGCGATCGGGCAATACGACAGCCTCGCCGTTGGATGGGCACGGGCCTACCGGACGCCGGGGGACCCCGGCCAGCACACCACATCTCTCGCGGTGGCTCCCTATTCCCTGCCGTCGGATGGCAATATGGATGGCGGCCGTGGGGTTGACAACTCGGCCAACATGTTTACGTTCGCCTACCGGCACCGTATCGGGGAGGGTCTCGAGATCTACTCCGATTGGGCGGGAACCTTCAACGGACCCTATGCCCACTTCGACCTTGGAGCCGGCGGTCGCGGTGTCACGACGGATTGTCATGACGCCTCAGATGCAGCAGGCAACCAGGACTCGAATCCTCACTGCTGGCCAGGCGGTCATCTGAAGGCAGTCTCGGTCGGCGTGGACAAAAGGTTTTAGGGTTCTTAGGTCTTAAGGACCAATCCGTTTAGTTGCCGAGTGCGCCCCACCTTTTCGCAAATTCCTGCGGAAAGGTGGGAGACCATGAGTTTTATTGTGCGTATTCCATGACAGCCAACCAGGACAAAGGCTAACGCATTATCGGACGAACCCGCACCTCCCCAGGTACTCGGAATTACAGCCAAACTAGCTTACACTGAAGTTGCTCTGGATTCTCCGCAGGCTCCTTATGCGCCGAACCCTCATCATCGCTCTCGTGCTGGCTGCGCTTTCTATGACCGCAGCCAACGGCTCACCGGTTCGCCGGGCGAAGACGCACAGAAGTGCCTCGTCCGCCGCCACCTCCCACCACTCCCGGAAAAAGACTCACCCCACAGCCGCCCGCAAGTCCCGGGCCGCCACCGTCCATGAGGCCCGTTACGCACTTCTGCCTGAGCCTCTGCCTGTGCTGGAGCCTGAGCGCGAGACGAATCGCAGGAGCCGCCACAAACGGCGGGCGGAAACCGAAATGGTTTCACTGCACCTTGGCCAGCCCATTCCTCCGCCGTTACGGGGGAGCATGGAGTCGCTGGTGCGGCAAAACGACAAGACTGAAGCCGACAATCTGGAGCGGATCGAGGACGAAGACGATCTTGCGGACCGCATTGCCCGCAAGATGCTCGTCCCCGTGCCAACCTCAGTGGCACTCACCGTCAACGGCAACCTGCCCGAAAGCCATCGTTATTGCCGCCCATGGACTGCGCAGTTTCTCACCGATCTGGCCCGCATCCACGGGGCTGAGTTTCACCGGCCGCTCGAGGTCAGCTCGGCGGTGCGCACCGTCGAGTACCAGAAGCAGCTCATGGAAACCAACGGCAATGCCGCGCCGGCCGAGGGAGACATCGCCAGCCCGCACCTCACCGGAGCCACCATCGACATTGCCAAGCAGGGAATGAGCCGCGAGGAGATGGGCTGGATGCGCACCTGGCTGCTGCCCTTGCAACAAGCGGGCAAAATCGATGTCGAGGAGGAGTTCCAGCAGGCCTGTTTCCACATAACGGTCTATAAGAGCTATGTGCCGCCAGTGCTGCCTACCCCGGCGCGGGCTTCTGCGCCCTCAAAGGCGCCGGCCAAGACACGGAGCCGCAAACCAACCCAGCAGCCCAAACAACCCGCGCCTCCTTCGCCCAGCGAGAGCGCATCGCAGGGGTTCTAGCGCCCGCGGATTGACCCGACCCCGGCCCACCAATTCAAACAAACAGAAATTGATTTTCTCCCCAGAGCCCTTCGAGGGTACAATCTCGGGCGAACGCATTTTTTCTGGAATTGCCGGGAACCAGCCCAGCCTTTGGTTGCGTATCCTCATGAGGTGCAGCCATGCGCTCCGGGAGTGGTTTGCGCGCAGGGCGCCTCTACATTGAATCCGAGCGGCTTTTGAAAGGTGGGATCATGAGCAATTTTGAAGTAGCGTCCGAGACCGGATCGGCCCCCGTGGCCTCCGGCCTGAGCCAGTGGCAGCGCGTAACCAGCACGTTTACCGCGCCGTCGAAGACCTTTGAAGACATCAAGCGCGGAAACAAGAGCTGGTGGCTGCCATTTGTTATCTTTACGCTGGTTGGCTACATGCTGTTTGCCACCGTCGCATTCAAGATCGGCATCGCGCAGGTCGCAGACAACCAGGTTCGCATGGACCCGAAGTCGGAAGAGCGCATGGCAAATGCAACGCCGGAACAACGCGAGATGGGCCGTAAAATATCGGTCTACATCACGGAAGGAATCTTCATCGCAATGCCAGCTTTTGTACTGGGCGGCATTGCCCTGTTCTCACTCGGTCTGTGGGGCACCATCAACTTTGTATTTGGCGGCAGGGCCAAATACGGCAGCATTTTTGCCGTCTGGATGTTTGCGGGCTTGCCGGGACTGGTCAAACCCTTGCTAGGAATAGTTGTGATCTTCGCGGGGGCAGATCCGGAATCGTTCAACATCAAGAACTACGCCCCCACCAATCTGGCTGCCTTCCTAAATCCCATGGAGACCAACAAGGCGCTCTACGCCTTGGCGACCTCGCTGGATGCGGTAACCATCTGGACGCTCGTACTCCTTGGAATAGGAACTGCGATCGTCGCGGGCGTAAAGCGCACCTCTGGCTACATGGCGGTCTTCGGCTGGTGGGCGATTTTTGTGCTCTTCGGCGTTGGGCTCGCGGCAATCATGAGCTAAAGGCAGGCTTCACGTCGTCTTCCAGCACCCTTGAGACCAAAGAATCGTACTCTCAAGGAAGGGGCGTCGCACTGACCCGGCTCGTCCGGCCGGTCCCAGTTCCCTGCCCCCGTCTCCTGTATCATCGAAGAAGCTCCCGCGCGCATTTTATCCTGCCGGGAGCCCCATGGGAAGTGCATGAAGACTGGCATTATCGGCCTGCCGCAGGTGGGCAAAACCTCGCTATTCAAAATTCTGACCAAAGCCAAGCTCGAAGAGCGCGGCCACTCGCGCCAGGAACACATCGGCGTAGCGCGCGTACCCGACGAGCGGCTGGATAAGCTGTCGGCGCTCTACTCGCCGAAGAAGACCACCTACGCGGCGGTTGAATTTGTGGATGTGGCGGCTATCGGGCAGGAGGCGCTGAAAGAGACCGCGTTCCTAACCAGCCTGCGCAACGTGGATGCGCTGATTCACGTTCTGCGCGCCTTCGAGGACGACTCGATTCCGCACGTCGGAACCATCGATCCATTGCGCGACATCAAGAACGTCGAGTTTGACCTGATGATCAGCGATCTGACGCAGGTGGAAAAGCGGCTGGAGCGGCTGGAGAAGGACCTGAAGAAGGGGCGCACCAGCGACCTGGAGCGCGAACAGGCTCTGCTGCTGCGCTCCAAAGAGGCTCTTGAAAAGGAGCAGCCGCTGCGCGAACTGGAGATGACGGCCGAAGAAAAGAAACTCATCAAGGGCTTTATGTTTCTCTCGCAAAAGCCCATCCTCTACACGCTGAATATCGGTGAGAGCACTACGCTTGGCACTGACCTTGAGGCAGCGGTAAGCCTCTTCAAGCTGGACGAAGTAGCGCACCGGCCCAACGCTGCGGCCACCGCCATCTGCGGCAAGGTAGAGGCCGAGCTGGCGGAGATGGACGACGAGGAAGCGTCGGAGTTCCTGGGCAGCTATGGGTTGCATGAGAGCGGCCTGGTGCGGTTGATTCGCAAGAGCTATGAGTTGCAAGGGCTGATCAGTTTCTTCACCGCCGGCGAGGACGAGTGCCGCGCATGGACCATCCCTTTGGGCTCAAAAGCTCCGCAGGGCGCTGGAGCGATTCACTCGGATCTCGAACATCACTTCATTCGCGCCGAGACCATCCGCTGGGACACGCTGCTTGAAGCCGGCTCCGAGGCTGCGGCGAAAGCCAAGGGCACGCTGCGCCTGGAAGGCAAGGAATATGTGGTGCAGGATGGGGACGTAATGCACATCCGGCACAGCGGGTAAGCGGCGGAATTCGTGGACAGTTCCATTTTGTAGAACGGAGATAGCCTAATGAGAGCACGATTGACGCCTCGACCACTCACCTCAGAGGAATTGGAGTTGCTGAACTGGCTCGTGGAACACGGTTTGCCAGAGGCCAAGTCCTTCGCTCCGCAGATTGAGAGAATTCGAGCTACACGTGGGTGTGGCTGCGGATGCCCGAGTATTGCATTGCACGTGGAGGACGGGGTTCCATTAGGCACGAGTTCCGATACAGTCATTTCAGATGTTGTTGGAATGACAACTGAAGGAAAGAGTATTGGTGTGATTCTTATTCAGAATGACGGCAAGCTCACCGAGTTGGAGGTATATTCACCCGATACTATCGAGGGGAGTTGGGGATTTCCGATATTAGATGGTTTGCAAAAGTGTGAATGGGTCGAGCTGTCCACTCTGAAAAGCCTAAAGGTATGAATCATTGCTGAAGCTCTCCCTCCTGCTCGGAACCATTGCCGCGCTGGCCGATGTGGCCGGCGGCCTGGTGCTGGTGCGCGCCCAGGGCGTGGAGCGCTACCTGCGCTACTTTGTGGCGCTGGGCGCCGGATTCCTGATGGCCACCGCGCTGATCGAGATGACGCCCGAGAGCCTGCGCCTGAGTCCGAAATTGGGACCTGTGCTGATCATGGCCGGATATTGTGTGGTGCATCTGCTGGAACACACCATCAACTCCCACTTCCACTTTGGCGAGGAAACCCACCACGGCGAGTTTGTCTCGCGGCATACGGGTAACTCGGTGATGGTGGGCTTGAGCCTTCATGCGCTGTTTGACGGCGTGGCCATCGGCTCGGGTTTTCTGGTTTCCGGCTGGCTAGGCTGGCTGATCTTCCTGGCGATCTTTCTGCATAAGGCACCGGAGGGCTTCACCATGGCCTCGGTCATGCTGGCCAGCGGGCGCAGCCGGACCATGGCGTTCTATTCCGCCGTGGCGCTGGCCGCGGCCACCGTAGCCGGTGTGCTGGTCATCGAACTGATTCCCAGTTGGCTGCCCTACGGGCTGCCCATCTCAGCCGGCGTGGCTCTCTATGTGGCCGCCACCGACCTGGTGCCAGAGGTCAACCGCGAGCCGGGGATTCGCATGGCGCTGGTGTTCTTCGCAGGCGTGGCTGGGTTTCTGGTGCTGCGGATGGTGCTGCCGGCGCTTTAGGGCGAGAATCCAGGCTTCAGGCGCGGCGCCCCAAGCCAATCCGCACCGCATAGAGTCTTACCAACAACAGCGCGTAGTCACTGGCCACGTTGAAGTTGGCTTTGCTGGCGCCCCGGTAGCGCAAACCAAAGGCAAACGGAACCTCCGCGACGGAATGGATTCGGCCGCGCACCAGAACCTCAAGCAGCAGCTTGAAGCCGGAGCGTTGAAAGGATACCTGCTCCAGGCATTCGCGCCGGACTAGAAAGAAGCCAGACATTGGATCTTTGGCCCTGAGCCGCGCCTTTTGCAGGGGCCATGTGACCCACACCGCCGCCGCCGACAGGAACTTTCTCACCGGATTCCATTTGCCCAGATCGCCGCCCGGCGTATAGCGGCTGCCGATCGCAATGTCCTTGCCGTCCTGGATGGCCGCAATCAGAGCCGGAAGCAACTCCGGAGGGTGTTGCAAATCCGCGTCCATGACGCCCAGAATCGCAGCATCTGTATTCTTCCAGCCGTGCAGAATTGCGCCGGAGAGTCCCCGCTCACCCTTGCGCACGAGCAGGCGAACCCGAGGATCTTCAACTGCTATGGCCGAGACCACATCGCCGGTGCCATCGGAGCTGTCGTCATCCACAACCAGAATCTCGTAAGGGATTTTCTCAGAATCGAGTACAGAGCGAACATGGTTGAGCAGCCCGCCGATATTTTCGGCTTCGCAGAGCGTAGGAATCACCAGCGCCAGCTTGACGAGTGTACGCTCCGTTTGTCCGGCTGCTTCGAGCGGAGGCTTCTCTTCGTGAGTCTTCGAGTAAGACGGCTTGATTGTTGCAGATGGCATCGCTCTACCAGTGTATATGGGGGCTCACGGGCAGGATTCGCAATATTCTTCGAGCGTTGTCCTGCTAGGCTCTGGAAAGTCGTCTAACCAAAACGAAATGCAATCGCCTCTGGGAGCTTTTCAGGAATCATGCCCCCGACACTAGAGCTCAGCTTGGAACAATCGCCGTGTAGCCCACTGGGGATGCTCCGCTTGCAAACCAAGCGCGCATGGCTGGAAAACCTGCTCATTCTGCTGTTTACCGTCCTCGGCTTTCTGGTGATGGGCTACCACCCCGGCATGGAAGACGATGGCGTCTATCTGACTGCCGTGAAGGCCGACCTCAACCCCGCGCTTTTCCCCCACAACGCGGATTTCTTCAGGCTGCAGTTGCAAGCGACACTCTTTGACAGTTGGATGGCCCACTTTGTTCAGTGGACCGGGATTTCCTTGGCCTGGGCGGAGTTGTTCTGGCAATTCGCCTCGCTCTTTGTCATTCTTTGGGCCACAGCCAGAATCGCCGGCAAGTTGTTCGCCGAATCGCAGGCCAAATGGGCGGCTGTGGCCATGGTGGCTGCCATGTTTACGCTGCCCGTGGCGGGAACGGCGCTGAACATCGCCGACCAGCATCTGCATCCCCGCAACCTGGCCACCGCGCTGATCCTCGTCGCCGTCTCGCGGATTCTTGAGGACAAGCGCTGGCAGGCCGTTCCGTTGCTTATGCTGGCCTTTGTGCTGCATCCCATTATGGCCGCCATGGGAATCTCGTTTTGCGTCTTTGAAGCGCTGTCGTTGACCCAGCAGGCTGCTCGGTTCCAGTGGCGCTTTGCGGAAAGCACGCTGGCTTCCGCCGTGCCGCTCAGTTGGATCCTCGAGCCAGTTTCGCCCGCATGGCGTCAGGCGCTGAACACGAAAAGCTATTACTTTCTCTTCCGCTGGACCTGGTATGAGTGGCTGGGCGCTCTGGCGCCGCTGTTCTTGTTCTGGGTGCTTGGCCGTGTGGCGCTCAGGCACGGCCAAACCCGGCTCTCCCGTTTTGCCCTGGCCGTCGTGGCTTATGGCGTCTTCCAGCAGATTGTGGCAATGGCCATTCTGACGCCCAACTCGCTTGAGCGGCTCACTCCCTTGCAGCCGATGCGCTATCTGCAACTCGTCTACATCTTCATGGCGCTGGTGGCCGGCGGGTTACTGGGCCGCTTTCTGCTCAAGGGGCGAGCCTGGCGCTGGGTGGTTTATCTGCTGGTTTTCAACGGCAGCATGTTCCTGGTGCAATGGGAACTGATTGACGATGGCGCGCACCTTGAGCTTCCCGCAATGGCCAGCGCCAACCCCTGGCTGCAAGCCTTCGATTGGGTCAGGCAAAACACGCCTCAGGATGCGTATTTCGCGCTTGACCCTCAGTATCTGGCCGCACCCGGCGAGGGCTTTCACAGCTTCCGCGCATTGGCTGAGCGGAGCCAGTTATCCGATGGCATCAAGGACGCGGCGGTGGTCACGCAAGTGCCAACCCTTGCCTCCGCATGGCAGCAGCAACAGTCGTCCCAGGCCGGCTGGACGCACCTCCAGCTTGCGGATTTCGAGCGGGTGAAGGAGAAGTTTGGTGTTGACTGGGTGCTGGTCGCCTATCCCGCGGCGGCTGGGCTCGGTTGCCGCTGGCACAACGATGCGCTGACCGTTTGCCGGATTCCGTGAACGCGGACTCTGGTCAACCCTTTACGTCCCAGCCAGTTCACTAAGCAGCACCTTCGCTTTGGATGCCAGGGTGTGCGCGCCATCCACGTCGCCTGAGGCAAGCGCCTGCCTGGCTTGCTTCAAAAACTCCCTGATTTGCGCCGCCGTCTTCTGTTCTGAGTCGCTCAGCGTGCGGCCCACGCTATTCAGCCCCCGCTCCGTGGCCGTGATCGAGTCTTCGGCCTGCCGCCGCAGATCGGATGGATCGCCCGAAGAAAGCTTGCCGATGGCGCTCACTTCAGGGCTTTCGGTTGAGGCCTGCGGTGCGCTGACCTGGGGCTGCGGCTCGGCGTTTGCGGCCTGCTGAAGATTCTTATTAACCAGCTTGCGGAATCTGGACCGCGCCTTGCGCGGCTGCTGTAGTTGCGAACCGGCCCCTGACGAAAGGGGTAGGCTGGGAATGATCGTAGCCGAGGGCGGAAGTTCCACAGCCAGAGTTGAAGGCTTCGGAAGGTCACTGAGTGGCGGCGCATAATACTGCGATTTCGATGAATGGGTCTTGTGGAAGCACGCCGTGAGCAAGAACGGCAAGAGCCACACGACATTTCTGGCACGTAACTTCATCCCGCTCGTCCTTCCTCAACTTGATCGCTTGCCGGCTGAAGATGCCTGCGTCCCCACTCGGTTGTGGCGAGTGGAATTCGCAGAAGAAATTCCGCGCCACGGCCTTGGTTCGATTTTACTTCGACACTGCCCTGGTGCAACTGCAGAATGCGATAGGTCATCGATAGGCCAATGCCGCTTCCGCCGCTTTTCGTCGTGAAATAGAGATCGAAAATCTTCGCTTGAATCTCGGCGGGAATGCCGGGGCCCTGATCGGAAATGCGCAGCACCGCAAACTTGCGGTCCTCATCGAGAACGACTTCCAGTTTGCCCCCTTCCGGCATGGCCTGTGCGCCGTTCTGAATCACATTCAGGGTTGCTTGTTTCAGCAAGTCGGCATCGCAATGGGCGATGAGCGGCTTCAAGGGCATCCGGCTAACCAGTATGATCTTGTGGGTTGAAAGCTCCTCTGCGGCCAGCGCCAGCACATCGCCGACAATCGAACGCAGATCCTGCTCGCGGAGCTGCAGCTCGACCGGGCGCGTGAAGTCAACGAGCATTTGCACCACGCGGTCAAGGCGGTGAATCTCAGCATCGATGACCTCGAGGTGACGGACCGCGGGAGCGCTGGCGTCGCCCAGTTTGGACTTGAGCAGCTCCAGATGCACCACGATGGCGTTGATGGGGTTCTTCACTTCGTGTCCCACGCCGGAGGTGAGCCTCCCAATAGCCGCCATGCGGCGTGACAACTCCAGTTCCGACTCGATCTGCTCCACAGACTCAAGGTCGTGCAGTGTCACCAGCGCTCCCAGCCCCTGGTGCGTCTGATCGTCGTGGATAAAGTCCAGAGAGACCTCAATCCGGCGCCAGGTTTCGGTCGTAACCGATTCCTTCACCAACGGCATGCCGGCGTTGAAGGCATCGAGCAACTTCTTGCCCAGCACAGTCGAGCTGTCGAAAATCTCCCCGGCATGTTGGCCCAGCAGGCTGCCTCTGTCCACATTGAGCAGCCGGCGCGCCGCCTCTGACACCAGCACCGCGCGCCCGTCCCCTGTGAAGAGCAGGATTCCGTCCTGCAGATTGGCGAGGATCTGGTCCATGTTCTCTTTCAACGCAGAGAAGACCTCCTCGACGTTTCTCATGCGCTGGCCGATTTGCTCAATCTTGCTTGAGACGCGAGCCGCGACATCCTGATCGCCTTGCTTGTCTGGCTTGCCGAGATTGCCAGGCTCCTCGGCCTCACCGGCCGTCTGGCCCTGCGCCGTCCAGTAGTCGAGTTGCTTGCTGATTCTTTCCATGGGCCGGAGGGCAAGGTTGCTCAGCAGGAAGGCAGCCAACAGCGCTGTGCCCAGCGCCAAGCCCATGAGCGAGAGCGCCGATGTGAGCCAAGGCGCGTAAAAAGCGCGTAGCAGCGTGGTGCGCACCCCGACGTGGACCGTAATAAATGGCTGACCATTGCGTTCCAGCGGCGCTACCACATCGAAGACTCTGGGCGGCCCGTAGACCGCTGCCATCAACCGGAAGGGATTCGCATCGAGCAGTTCGCTGTAGTTGGGGCGGACTGGCAGGGGCTTGTCTTCGCTGTCTGGATTGGTGCTGAGCAGTGTGCTGGACTGGCTGTCGGCGATATTGATGTCGTAGACAGTGCGCGAATAGCGGTTGACCGAGTCGACGACAACCTGAAGCGCCTCATTGTTGCGCAACGCCTCAGCCTCAAGATTGCGCAACTGGGCAGGATTGTTGGGATCGACGGTTTGATCCTTAAGCCCGGTTTCGAGGGCATTTTGCAGGGCAAGCCGGATCTGATTGGCCACCATCCGATTGGTGTCATAAGACTGCTGGACAGCGGATCGGAGAAGCTGGCTAACATAAACCAGCGAGAGCAGCCCGGCAATGATAAACACCAGGGTGGTGATGGCCAGAACGAGTTTTGTCTTCAAGCGCATAGGCTGCTGACGTCAACGACTCGGCTTGCTTTGGCACTTTCTCATGCCTTACGTCTCTTCCCGGGCGCGACCGTACTCCTTGAGCTTGTTGTGCAGAGTCTTGAGGCTCACGCCCAGGATTTCGGCGGCGCGCGTTTTGTTCTGCCCGGTGGCCTCAAGGGTGCGATGAATCAACATACGCTCGGCATCGCCCACGGTCGATCCTACACGCACTGCCACTACGCTGCCATCGAAGACCGGCGCCGCCGGGGTCTGGAGTTTCCCGAAGCCGGGTGGCAGGTGGCCTGCATCGAGTGGAGAGCCGTCCACGCACAGAATCACGGCGCGCTCGACGGTATTGCGCAGTTCGCGGCCATTGCCCGGCCAGTCGTAAGCTAGCAGCCGGTCCAGCATGGACGGGGCCACGCCGGAAACCCTGCGGCCATGCTTGCGGTTCATCTCGTCGAGCATGGCTTCGGCCATGGCTGGAACGTCTTCAAGATGCTCCCGCAGCGGCGGCATGGCAATGTTGAAGACATTGAGCCGGTAATAGAGATCGGCGCGCAGGTGGCCTTGCGCGACAGCCTGGCTCGGGTCGCGGTTGGTGGCAGCCAATACCCGCACGTCCACATCCTGCTCGGTCCGCGCTCCCAGCCGGCGCAGCTTGCGCTCTTCCAGCACGCGCAGCAGCTTGGCCTGCGTGCCAGCGGGCATCTCTCCAATTTCGTCCAGCAGCAGCGTGCCGCCCGATGCGAGTTCAAAGCAGCCGGCCCGCCTTTCCGCCGCGCCCGTGAAGGCTCCTTTCTCGTGGCCGAAGATTTCGCTCTCAATCAGCGTCTCGGGAATGGCCGCGCAGTTGACCGCGACGAAGGGCCGCGCCTTGCGCGGGCTCAGATCGTGCAATGTGCGCGCCACCAGTTCCTTGCCGGTGCCGCTCTCGCCCGTGATCAGCACGGAAACATTCGAGGGCGCTATCTGCTCGATCACGCCAAAGATCTCTCGCATGGACCGCGAACTGCCCACCAATTTACCCAGAACGCCGGTTTCGCGCAGCCGCCGCCGAGCCACTTCGAGTTCAATCTCGGTGTCGCGCTGACGGGTGGCATTGGCCAGGATGGTACGCAGGCGGGTCGAGTCCACCGGCTTCTGGAGAAAGTCGTATGCGCCCAGCTTCATGGCCTCCACGGCCATTTGGATGGAGCCCATGGCGGTGAGCACCACCACGGCCACGTTGGCGCTGAGCCCTGAGCCTTCTTCGGTAAGCTTGGTCAGCAGGCCAATGCCGTCCAGCCGGGGCATCTTCAGGTCGGTCACCACGATGGCCGGGTCAAAGGCCAGCGCCTTCTCCCAGCCTTCGAGGCCGTCGCGCGCGGTCTCGGTGCGGTATCCCCAGCCTGAGATCAGCTCCGCGAGCCCCATCAAGGCGTTGGGCTCGTCTTCGACAATCAGGACTTTGACGGCGGTTTGCATAGAAGTTTCCAATTATCCTGCAACTTACCTTTCTACCATGCAAGAGGGTCGGAAGGCGCTACGCCGCCGGAGCGCCTTCCGAAAGGCTCACTGCGCCGGAGCCACCGAGACGATATGCGGATCGCTGTACAGCTTGCGCAGAGCCTCCGCGCGTTCGGGCGAATCCCATTGCGGCCAAACCAGGAACCATGCCCAGCCCGCCTGGCCAGTCAACGCTTCAGGCGAAGGAAGCTTGTCGGACAGCGAAACGCCCATCGGCTTGCCCACGGCAACCTGGGCCAGAATGCGCCCGGCGGGGAAGCGCTCATTCAGGCGATTCAACTGCGCTTCGACTGCATCAACGTAAAGCAGTCCGGGAAAGTAGTTGATCGGCACGTCCACGAGACCAGCGGGACGGTCTTGGTCTGTGCTCTCCCACACCCAGAGCAGGTTGCGCACGCCGTCCTGGTTCACCATGCGGTCGAAGAGCTGCCGATAGAGCTCTGCCGATCCGTGAATTCCCTTGCGCCAGGCCCACCAGGAGCCTCGGATATTGGGCTCAGGATAAGGACTCCACAGCACGGCGATTCCGGCATTTTGAAGCTCCTTCAGCGTTGCCGCCGTGGCATCCACCTGCTCACACCAGCGTTTGTTCAGAGTGCTGCCGGGCGTGAGCAACTCGTTCCACTCGAAGTCGGTGAGTTCATATGTGAGGCTGTTGGCCGTACGACCTCCGGCGAGGCTCGGAGCGAGCCAGGTGATGCTGACGATGGAATGGTTGGCGTGCGCAGCGAGTACTTCCTTGACGAGGGCGCGCCGGTCCGCCGGGTCATCCGAACTCAGAACCGCGCCATAAATGGAAGGCACTCTTCCTGTTGTTTGCGTGACCCCGGCTGTTCCCGCACCGCGTGCGGCTGTGACATTTACCTGGCCACTGAGCACTGCGGAGCCAGTGGCTTCCATCAGGCGCGCCAGCAGCGCCTTTGCCTCGGCGGTTGCGCTGGGGCTCACCGGATCGGCCTCGGTCTTTCCGCCGATGCGCTCAGCCGTCGCCTTGCGGATGGCCTCCATCGGCCCCGCCAGCCGCGGATCGTCGCGATTGAGCGCCCGAGGGCCGTGGTAGACGGCATTAGCCAGCTCCAGCGAGTTTCCATCTTGAATGAACTCGCTCCAGGCCATGAAGTAGGTCCAGCGCGGCTGCTGCTCAAGCACCTCGGGGCTGGGCAGGCCGCCCACCTCGGCCAGAGCAATGGGTTTGCCGGCGGCCAGCGCCAGCGCGTCGTCATAGTACTTCTGCTTGAACTCGCCGTAAACGTCGATGCTGACCACGTCGGCATACTCCGGCCCTGGATAGTAGTCCGCAAAAGCTTCGCCTTTGCTGCCCGGGTCGTTCCCATTCCACACCCATACCAGATTATCCAGGTGATGGACGTTGACGAAGCGGTCGTAAATCTGGCGGTAAAGCGCCGCCGAACCATCCTTGCCCGCCCGGCCGCCCCACCAGAACCAGCCGCCGCCCATCTCGTGATAGGGCCGGAACAGGACCGGCACATGGGCGTCGCGCAGTTGCCGCAGATAGCCTGCGATGACGTCCACCTGCGCGCACCAGCGGAGATTCAGCGGACTGCCTGGCGTGAGCAGCTCCTTCCACTCATAATCGGTCAGGTGGCCCTGCACGCTATCGTGGAAGGTGACCGGCTCGTCTTCGGTGGGTTTTACGGCGTGCCAGGTGAGTGCGATGACCGCGCCGTTCCGGTATTGCCGCTCGACCTCTTCAATCATGGCCGGCCGAGAAAGCGTTGAATCCTTGTCCTCGCCGGCGGAGAAGCCGAAGTCCTGCCCAAAGAGTCCCGGATATTTACCCGTCAAATCGTAGGCCCTGTCGCTCCAGCGCGCGCCTTCATTGGGATAGGTGTGCTGCCCCGTGAGCGTCGCTTTGCCTGAGATGGAATAGAGATAGGCGAGCAGGGCGCGCGCCTCGGGGGTTGCGTGAGGGTTCACCGGCTCCTGCGCCGTCTGCGCCCAGCCGCTGACTCCCAGCATGGCAGCCAGCAATATCGCCGCAATTCGCATCATCCACATTGTCTTCATTCGCATCGTCAAGGTCCTATCTCTCCCGGCGGGAATTATAAATGGTATCGTTACCGTCTGGGGAGATGCCCGTCAAATGCTGCGGCCCTTTTCCTCCGTTGGAACCAGAAGGCGGACCGCATTGGGAACAATCGAGACCTGCATGGGAATGCGCCCGAGCCATTCCCCATCGGCCTCGAAATGCGGGGCGGGGCCTGACAAGGTACGGCACGAGAATGTGGCCGCGTTCACAGGTCTCAGATACGGGTTGAACCTTTGTAGACCAAGCCAGCCCGTGGCGAACCACAAAGGCAGCGCAAGAGCGGCCGGCGGCCGCAGGATGAGAAGTCGCAAGTGAGCGTCGTGTAGGGAGGCTCCGCGCCCCGCGAGACTGCTAAAAACTCCGCCTAGGTTGTTAACTCGAACCGCCATCGCGCTCACGGCCTTTTGAGTGCCGACCTTTCCTGTTTCCGCATCGGTAGATTCGATTTCAAACGGGGGAAAGCGGCGCGTGGCAAACAGGCGAGCGGCGTGCATGGAATAGGCCAGGCGGCCAACACTCGATTTGCGATCAGTGGGTAGGTCGTAGACGAGCGCGCCGTCCGGGCCTGCTCCGGCCATGACAGTGAAATAGCGGGCCTGATCGCCGTAGGTCACTTTGCCGACGGGAATTGTCTGCGGTCTGCCGTTGATTCCCTCCAGCGCGGCCGTCAACGGATTGAGCGATATCCCCAGGTGACGGGCCAGAGCGTTGGCGCTGCCCAGCAGGATGATGCCCATAACCGCAGTCGGTTCGCCAGTTTCAGACGCGAGTCCCTGCAACACTTCATGAATGGTGCCGTCGCCTCCGCAGGCAAAGACGGCATCCGGTTTGCCGCGCGCGGCATTTTGCGCTTGGCTGGTTGCCGAGCCGGGCGCGTTCGTCTCCACCACTTCAATGCGATGCCCAAGAGCGGAGAGCGCCAGGGAGACCTGACGGATTTGCGCCGCGCGTCGATGCCGGTTGCGGCCCGCTACGGGGTTGTAGATGAGGACGAAGTACACGTGATCATTCTACGGCGTAGCTTCCGAATCGATGCGCGGCGTCTGCGAATGACAGGCGCCTTACCCGGTCTTTTCGGTCAGCTCTGCCCAGCGGGCATAGAGGGCGTCGTTCTCATGCTGCGCCGCATCGAGTTCGAGCAACGCCTGCTGGAGAGCGGCTGCGTTGGTTGCGATCTCTGGGTGCTCCACGCGGTCGCGAGCAGCGGCAAGGCGTGCGTCGGACTCCTCAACCTTGAGCTCAATAGCGGCAAACTCGCGGGCTTCGAGGTACGAAAGCTTCTTTTTGCCACCCGAGCCAGACACCGGCTCCGCTCCTGACCGCTGTACGGAGCTTGAGCCGTCTGCCCGGCGACCCGATTTGCCTTGTTCAAATTGGTCCTGCTCTTCGATCCAGTCTTCCCACTGTGCATAGTCGGCAAACCGCCCCGTGTTGCCGCGCCCATCGAGACCCAGCACCGTAGAGGCCACACGGTTCAGCAAGTAGCGGTCGTGCGTCACCAAGACCAGCGCGCCGGGAAAGTCGAGGAGATTCTCTTCGAGGATTTCGAGCGTCGGAATGTCGAGATCGTTGGTAGGCTCGTCGAGCAGCAGAACGTCTGCCGGCTCCAGCATCAGCTTGGCGATGAGCACCCGTGCCCGCTCACCGCCGGAGAGGTTACGCACCGGCTGATTGAGCTGCTCGCCTGTAAACAGGAACCGCGCCGCCCAGCTTGCCACATGCACCACGCGTCCCTGATGGAGAATCGAGTCGCCCTCGGGTGCCAGCGCGCGCCGCAGCGTCAGGCTGTCATCCAGTTCGCGCATCTGGCTGAAATAAACCAGCCGCAGCGCCTCGGCCCGGCGGATGCTGCCTTCGGCCGGTTCGATCTCGCCCAGCAACAGGCGCAGGAAAGTGGTCTTGCCGCTGCCGTTTGGCCCCACCAGGCCGACTTTCATGCCCGCCGTGAGGACGAAGTTGAGGCCGGTAAACAGGCGGCGGCTCTGGGCTTCGTCGCCGCCGGGCACGTCGCAGGCTACATCGTTGAACTCGACCAGCCGCTTGGTCTTGCGCTGGCTGGCGTCGAAGTCGATACCGGCCGTGTTGACCGTGGTGCGCGAGTCCATCGCCGCCAGTTGCCCAATCATGGCGTTGGCTGTGTCAATGCGGGCTTTTGATTTAGTTGTCCGCGCCTTGGGGCCGCGCCTCAGCCACTCAATCTCTGTCCTAACCTGATTGCGCAGGCTCTCCTGCTGGCGGCTCTGCGACTCCAGATAGGCCTGCTTTTCTTCAAGAAAGCGGCTGAACTTTCCTTTCACGCGCAGCAGGCCGTCGGCAAAGACGCGATTCAGCTCGATAATCTCGCTCGACGTGCTTTCAAGGAAGTAACGGTCGTGGCTCACCGTGACTGCGGCGAAGGAGGAGTTGGTCAGCAGCGCCTCAAGCCACTCGATGCCCGCCAAATCCAGGTGGTTGGTAGGCTCATCCAGCAGCATCACCTCCGGCTCCGAGACCAGCGCTTCTGTAATGGCCAGCCGCTTGCGCCATCCGCCGCTGAGCGCTGCCGCCTCCGTATCGAGATCGGCAAAACCGGCGCGGCCTGACAGCTCGCGCAGCCGGCCCTCGCGTTCCGATTCGTTCACATGCGCGGCAGCCAGCGCCCGCTCCAGCACTTGACGAATCGAGAGCCCGGGGGCGAAACGCGAGTCCTGCGGCACGTAAGCGGCGCGGGCGCGCTTGCGCACGGCCAGCTCGCCCGAGTCGGGCTCAACCTGCCCGGCCAGCACGGCAAGCAGCGTGGACTTGCCTGCGCCATTCGGTCCGATCAGGCCGATGCGGTCGCCGTCTTCGACAGTGAGCGAGATATTGCGAAACAGCGGCGTAGCGCCGAACTGCTTGGTCACGGATTGCAAGTTGAGAATTGGGGGCATTGCTCCTGCTGAGATTACTGCTTTGAGGAATCGGTGAGATTGGTTGAGGTCAATGCATTTTGCTTCTTCCAGATCGGGCTTCTTGGTGTCCCACCCTAGGCACAAAGACAAAGACGTGCCGAGGGTGGGGCACCCATTCCCTTCATAGCAAATGAAATGACCTATTGCACCCGATTCCTGTGCGGCAGCAGCGAATCGAGCATCAACATGCAGGCGCCGGTAACCACCGAGGAATCGGCTACGTTGAAATCGGGAAAGTGGTAACTGAAGATGTGGACTTCAATGAAGTCCACCACCGAGCCGTAGAGGATGCGGTCGTGAACATTGCCCAGCGCGCCGCCTAAGACCAGCGCCAGCGCAATGGTGGTCAGCGTGAAGCGAGCGCCGAGGCGCACCATCGCGATAAGTACGACGACCGCCGCCAGCGTTGAGAAGCCGATCAAGACCCAGCGAACCAGATGCGGCGAGGCCGAGTCGGCAAAGAGCGAGAAGGCTGCGCCCTCGTTGGTCCAGTGGGTGATGCGCAGAACGCGGGGTATCACCGGAATAGCGCCGCCCAGCTGTATGTGCTTTGTGACCCAGATCTTGGTCAGCCGGTCGGCAAGGACGATCACAGCAGAGATCGCGAGCAGCCAGGGCAGCCGGCGGGGGATTAGTTTGCTCACGAGGCGATCTCCGTCGGTTCGGTTTGCGGGGGCTGCGGCGGTTCAATTCCCATCTCGGTCAGCGCAGTTTGGCAGCGCGAACATACGTTCTGCCAGATGCCGTAGGCTGAAACTTCAGGCATGAAGTTCCAGCAGCGGGCGCATTTGTGGCCGGATGCGGCCCGCACATCACATTGCAGACCGCCGGAAAAAGCCACTGTAACGTGCTCGCCTGTAATGGGAATTTGAATCCCGTAATCCACCGTCACTTCGACTGATGAGACGTTGAACACCTCTTTGAGATGCCGTTGATATCGGCTCAGTAGGGCAAATATCGCTCCCTCCGCATGCACGACGACATCCGCTTCAAGCGCCTTGCCGATTATCTTTGCCTGTCTCATCTCCTCCAGTTGTCCGAGTGCGTTATCGCGGACATCGAAAATCTGCTTCCACTCTTCGAGCAGCTTCGCAGGGTCCTCGGAGAAAACCTCCTCGGGTTGAGGGAATTGAGCCAGATGTACGCTGGCCTCCCGCCCTTCCACAACAGGCAGATGCTCCCACACCTCATCGGCAGTAAAGCTGAGGATGGGCGCAACCAGCCGCACCAGCGCTTCGGTAATCTGCCAGAGCACCGTCTGCGCCGAGCGGCGGGCCTGACTCGTAGGCGCAAAGGTATACATGCGGTCCTTGAGCACGTCGATATAAAACGAACTCAGATCGACAATCGCGAACTCATTCACCGCGTGGTAGACACGATGAAACTCGAAGGCCGCGTACCAGTCGCGCACTTTTTCCGTCAGTTCGCGGGTACGCGCCAGCATATAGCGATCCAGCGGCAGCAGCTCGGCCTCGGGAACCCTGTCGCGCGCGGGATCGAATCCGTGCAGGTTGCCCAGCAGAATCTTGAACGTATTGCGCAGCTTGCGATAGATGTCGGCGCAGCGCTGCATCAGGTTTTCGCTGGCCGCCATGTCTTCGCGGAAGTCGATCGACGCCACCCACAGGCGCACGATTTCGCCGCCCAGCCGGTTGGCAATATCCACCGGATCGACACCGTTGCCCAGCGACTTGCTCATTGCCCGGCCCTGCTCGTCGAGGGTCCATCCGGCGGTAGTCACATGGGAGTACGGAGCGTGGCCGCGCAGAGCCACCGACGTCAGCAGCGACGAATGAAACCAGCCGCGGTGCTGATCGCCACCCTCCAGGTATAAGACTTCAACACCCTCGCCGTTTTGGAACGCCGTATAGGCCGTCCTCATGTCGGGATCGGACTCGCACACGGCAAGCCAGCTTGTGCCGGAGTCCACCCACACGTCCAGAATGTCGGTCTCCTTGCGAAAGGCCGTGCCGACGCAGTGTGTGCAAACCGGGCCCGTGGGCAGCAACGCAGCCAGAAGCTCTTCGGGGAGGTCGGTGCGCCAAGCCTCGATGCCCTCGCGCGCGATCAGCTCGACCACCGCGCGGTTCAGCTCTGCGGAGACGATCGGTTGATTGCACCCTTCGCACAGGAAAACGGCGATCGGCACATCCCAGATCTTCTGCCGGCTAATGCACCAATCGGGTCGCGTGGCGATCATGTTGGTGATGCGCTCCTTGCCCCAGGCTGGGTCCCAGACCACCTTGTCGATCTCTTCGATGGCTAGCTGCCTGAAAGTCGTCTTGGTGCCGTCCTCGCGCTCGACCTCAGTTTCCAGCCCGATAAACCACTGCTCGGTGGCCCGATAGATCACTGGCTTGTGGCAGCGCCAGCAATGCGGGTAGGAGTGTTCCAGGTCAGCGCTGGCAAGCAGTGCGCCTCGCTCCTCCAGCATGGCGATAATGACCGGATTGGCAGCCCAGACCTTCAGGCCCTCAAAGGCGGGCGGGGTGGCGTGGTCCCAGGCCTCCAGGTCCACGTGCACATGGCCGGTAGCATCTACGCGGCTTGTAGGGTCCAGGCCGTAACGCTGACCAGTGTAAAAGTCGTCCGCGCCATGGGCCGGTGCTGTGTGAACCGCGCCTGTGCCCGTGTCGGCGGTGACGTAGGTGGCGTTGACGCCCAACACGCTGCGCTCCAGAAACGGATGCTTGAAGGTGGTTTGGTCGAGCACGCTGCCTTTGAAGCGTGCCAGTTCCGTGGTTTCGCCCAACTGGCAAGCGGCAGCGACCGAGGCGGCCAGTTCGCCGGCGACGATGTAGACCGGACCGCCGGCCTCCGCCCCTTCCAGCGCCACATAGTCAAAGTCCGGATGAAACGCCACAGCCAGCGACGCAGGCAGCGTCCATGGGGTGGTTGTCCAGATGATGGTATAAACCTCGCGGCCGGCCAGCGCCGGGTCGATCGCCGCGGGGTCGGAGGTGAGCTTGTAGCGCACATAGACCGACGGGCTGGTATGCATCGCGTACTCCACCTCCGCCTCGGCCAGGGTCGTGCGGTCGTTGATGCACCAGTAAACCGGCTTGAGACCGCGGTAGACGAAGCCTTTCTCAAGGAAGCCGTAGAACGCTTCAAGCGTCCGCGCCTCGTAGTCGCGGGACATGGTCATGTAGGGCTTGTCCCAGCGGCCAAAGAACCCGATGCGCTCAAACTGCGAGGTTTGCAGGTCAACATATTTCTGCGCATAGACGCGGCAAGCTTCGAGGATCGCCGAGGCCGGCAGATCGAGCCTTTTGCGGCCAAGCTGTTCTTCCACTTTGATCTCGATCGGCAGGCCGTGACAGTCGTAGCCGGGGACGTAGGGGGCGTCGAAGCCCGCCATGGTCTTCGACTTGACCACAAAATCCTTGAGTCCCTTGTTGAGCGCATGGCCCAGGTGGATAGGGCCGTTGGCGTAGGGTGGGCCATCGTGGAGAATGAAGGTGGGGCGCCCGCGCCCGGCCTTGCGCAACTCGCCATATAGGTCGAGTTCGGCCCACTTCTTCAGCCGAAGCGGTTCATTCTGCGGCAGATTGGCCTTCATCGGAAAGGCGGTTTGCGGTAAGGTAAGGGTCGCCTTCAACTCGGGCGCTGCGGACATTGTCACTCCCTGGGATGGTGCGAACTGGTTCAATCTACAGTGTAAATGGCGAGGCAATGATTTTTCCGGTTACAAAATGCGCGCCTTCCCCGTCTATTGTTTATGGGAGTCCCACTCGATCTGCAATATGGAAGTTTGGACCGCGATTCGGGGACTCCGAGACAAGGGCAGCCTTTGTCGAGCATAATGGGAGAGAACGATTTGGCGGGCCGGGACGACAAGAGTCTCTCGTCTGCACAGCCGCGGGCAACCGCTCCAGCCGCAACCATGGAAAAAGATGCGCCTATGTCAGACTCGGAACCCCAAGCCGCCGCAGCCACAGTTGCAGGTGGCCTCGATCTCAATGTGGCCTTTGGAATCCCCGTAGAGGAAAAGCCCATCTGGGTCGGGCTTTACGAGAGCATTCACGACGTCTTTTTTCCGCCCCATCTGCCACCGCTGGTCCTCACATCCACGCCGATTCCGGTGCCGGACCTCATGGCGGTCAAGCCCAACCCCTGGGCCATCGGCATAGCCACCTTCGTCAACCTCTCCATTCTTGGCATCCTGCTCTTCCTCGGCGTTAGAACCATCATCCACGCGGTGACCACGCCCAAACTCGACGTAACCCAGGTCGATATTCCAACGGCATACGTAGCTCCCAAGGCAGATACTGCCGCCGGCGGCGGTGGTGGCAGCCCAGACAAGATGGAAGCCATCAAAGGCCGGATTCCCCCGCGGGCCCAGCCACTTCAGATCACTCCCAAAATCGAGGCGCCGGTTCCCACTATCGATGTGCAGCCGGATATCGCCATTCCCGACAATCCGACCCTGCCCAACTTCGGCATGTCCAACTCGCCCAACGTCAAAATGGGTTCCCTCGGGAACGGCTCCGGCATGGGCGTGGGCAACGGCCACGGAAACGGCTATGGCGACGGGACCGGTGGAAATATCGGTGGCGGACTCGAACGCGTGGGCGGCCGGGTTGCGGCCCCGGTAGCCCTGAACCAGGTGGAAGCCGAATTCTCCGATGAAGCCCGCAGGGCCAAGTATCAGGGCGTTTGCCTGATTACGCTGATTGTCGATACGCAGGGAAACCCGCAGAATCCGCGCGTGATCCGGGCACTGGGCATGGGGCTGGACGAGAAGGCCATCGAGGCGGTGCGCAAGTACAAGTTCAAGCCGGCCATGAAAGACGGCAAAACGCCAGTTCCGGTCATGATCACCGTCGAGGTCAACTTCCGCCTGTATTAATGGCCTGTTTGGGAATCTGCTTCCGCATCCGGCTCGTCTTCTCATGCGCCACTCTCAAACGGGGTTGCTTTTGCGCCGCAGTGGTAATCTAGGGGCAGCATGGCACAATTGCGAATCATGTCCCTGGCCGCTCTATCCCTCCTAGTTGTCTGCGCCTCGGCAACGGCCCAGACGGCGCCGGCTCAGGATATTTCCGCCACACATCTCAAGGTCAGGCCTGTACCCGATGCCGTGCCTCCCCTGCCATTTCCTCCCGGCAGCGCCGCTCCCGGAGTTGTGGCGCCGGTCGAGTACCGCACTGCCGATCAAATGGCCCCAAAAGATCGCGATCTGGTGGCAGACGCCGAGTCTTCCATCGGCGAACACGTAGGACGCGTGGGCCTCGAATTCAACCAGGGCGCATGGAGCTACCAGCAGTTGATTTGCCCCGCGCTGCCCAACCATCTCTTCCTGCGTTTTCTGCGCAATAATGGGACCGGCGACGTGAGCGTGTTTACCGCATCCATTCCGCGCGGCGGCGAGGGCCGTGTGCGCATCATTCCCATTCAGCTTCGCGGCTATTCGCTCTTTTCTCCTGCACCCATCAACGCCCTCACCATCTCAGCCTTCAATCACATCCGCGCGGAAGAAAACCCCGAAAAGACCCCCGACTGGTTTGGAACCGGCCTATGCTACGCAGCTCTGGCCGGAGCGCATCCCCAGGCCGCCGATCTTGAGTTGGATGCCGAGAACCAGAAATTCCAGACTGCTGTCCCGGCTGCTTTACAGATTCCGGTCGGCGGCGGCGCCATCGTTTCGTTTACAGATGTTGCGGCCGCTCCCCGTCGCATGGAGTGGTCCATGACCTTCGACCGCAAGGGTCGATTGCTCAAGGCCACGCATTTGCCCGTGGGGCAGCTCGCGGTCAATGCCGTTCCGTCGAGTGACGCTGAGCCCAAAGGCGCGCCGCTTCCCCCAGCCATCCAGGAGATCGACGCAGCAGGCAATGCCATCAAGTAGAAGCACCCCTGTCTGTGACCGGCAGAAACTAACCCCTAACCCCTGATCCCTGTCTTCCCGTCACTCCCCCAGCATGATCCTCTGAATCGCCGAGGCGCGCCCCGTCAGCGGGTCGCAGGTCACCAGCGCCGCGCACATCTTGGGGTTGCCCTTGGCGGCTTCGAACTTGCCCGGCATTCCCGTCAGAAATCTCTGCAGCACCATCTCTTTTTCGACGCCGATCACGCTGTCGTAGGGGCCGCTCATGCCCACATCGGTCTGGTAGGCGGTTCCGTTGTGCAGCACGCGCTGGTCGGCGGTGGGAATGTGCGTATGCGTGCCCAGCACCGCCGTCACGCGGCCATCCAGATACCACCCCATCGCCACCTTCTCGCTGGTAGCCTCGGCATGGAAGTCCACCACGATCACCTTGGCCTTGATACTGGCCAGCAGTTCGTCGGCCTTGTGAAACGGATCGTTGGTCCCGTTCATAAAGACGCGGCCCATCAGGTCCACCACCGCGTACTCCACGCCGCCCTGCGTGGTGCCTTCAAAGACGCCCCAGCCCGGCAGGTTCCGCTGCATGTTGGCCGGCCGCAGCACGCGGCGGGCGCGGGCCTGGCTATCGGCGGGCACGGAGTTCAAATAGTCGATCAGCTCGCGCTTGTCCCAAACATGGTTGCCGGTGGTCAGCACATCGGCGCCCAGATCGAAGAGGTCCTCGGCAATCTGCGGAGTCACGCCAAAGCCCCCCGCGGCGTTCTCGGCATTGATCACCACTAGATCCACAGCGTGCGCCTGCCGCACATGGCCAATGTGCTCGCGCACAATCCTGCGTCCCGCGCTGCCAAAGATATCGCCGACAAAAAGAATGTTCAAAAACAGCTCCAGAGATCAGGGGTCAGAGATCAGAGATCAGGGAAAAACCTGCCTGAACAAGTGTATTGCCAGTCCGATGAATTTATTACTTCTGTTCTTCCCTTTCTGATTCAAGGGGTGGTCGGACGAACTGCTTCCGTCTTTGATCGCTAGCACCAAGAGCAGCGAAGTTCAGTCTGGCCTGAGAAAGACTGAGTTCGTAATTTGGTCCACCGCGAACTTCATCCGCATCGTGGTCGTCCTGGCCATCGTCCTCCCAAAAACAAACGGGGCAAATATCATCACCGCCTCGGTCATCAAGCGTGCGAAACCCGCAACATGGGCAGGCGTATTTCTTGTCGGATACCGGCTTGACGACGTTGACACGTGATGTGTACCACTCAAACCACTCCAGACTCATGCCTGTTCTTCCTCTGATCCCTGATCTCTAATATCTGCCCCCTGACCCCTATTCCGCATAAGCGGAAACAGAATCACGTCGCGGATCGACTTCGACCCGGTCAGCAGCATGACGAGCCGGTCTACGCCGATGCCTTCGCCTCCGGTGGGAGGCAACCCATAGGCCAGGGCGCGCACGTAGTCCTCGTCCATCTGGTGGGCCTCGTCGTCGCCGCCGGCACGTGCTGCAAGCTGCTCCGCAAATCGCTTGTGCTGCTCCACCGGATCGTTCAACTCGCTGAAGGCATTTCCCAGCTCAAAGCCGCCGCAGAAGAACTCGAAGCGCTCCACATGCGCCGGATCATCCGGCTTGGCCTTCGACAGCGGCGAGACTTCTGTCGGGTAGTCGTAGATGATTGTAGGTTGAATGAGTGTTGGTTCGATGAGCGCCTCAAAAAGGTTGTAGACTGACTTTCCCGTTGATTCACCAGAAATTGATCGGCGCAAGATCGCTTGAACTTCGCGCAAGGTAGATTGCAGTTTGCTGTGATGATTAGAGCATTCATCGAAAGATGCACTGCCGACTTCGTTTAAGTAAATGCGTGAAGAAGCGTCCAATACTTCACTCTCAAGTGCACTTACCGTCGCGTCAAGAAGCGACTGCAATTCCGTTGCAACATTAAGTTGAAAGAGAGAAGGTCTAGCATCGATTCCTTGATGCATGAAACGCTGTGAAATCATGCTAGGCCATAATTCGATGATTGCATTTCGCATCGAATAACGCGCCCAATTCCCCAAATTAATCTCCACGCCATTGAAGTTCGTGATCGTCGTCCCATTCACTTCCCGCGCTACAAACGCAATCAGTTCCTCGGTCAGGTCCATCAGGTCGTGATAATTCGCATACGCCTGATAAAACTCCAGCATGGTGAACTCGGGATTGTGCTGCGTGCTCACACCCTCGTTGCGGAAGTTGCGGTTGATCTCGTAGACGCGGTCCAGCCCGCCCACCACCAGCCGCTTCAGATAAAGCTCAGGCGCAATGCGCAAAAACAAATCCATGTCTAGCGCGTTGTGGTGGGTGGTGAAGGGCCGCGCCGCCGCGCCGCCGGCCACCTGCTGCATCATCGGCGTTTCCACTTCCAGATAGCCCCGCTCGTCGAAGAACCGCCGCATCGCCTTCAGTACCTTGGCGCGCTTCACAAAGACTTCGCGGGCTTCGAGGTTGGTAAACAGGTCCACATACCGCTGCCGATAGCGCAGCTCCACATCGGCCAGCCCGTGAAACTTCTCCGGCAGCGCCAGCATGGCCTTGGCCAGAAAGGTCAGCTTCTCCACATGAATGGTCAGCTCGCCCGTGCGTGTGCGGAAGAGGTAGCCCGAGGCGCCGATGTGGTCGCCCATATCCAGCAGCTTGTAGAGCGCAAAGCCCTGCTCGCCCACCGCGTCCAGCCGCACGTAAATCTGCAACCGCTCGCCGCCCTGCTGGAGCGTTGCAAACCCCGCCTTGCCCTGTGCGCGGATCGCCATAATACGCCCCGCCACGGTCACGGTCGTGCGCTCGGCTTCAAGAGCCTCAGCAGTCGCCTCGCCCCACTGCGCCCGCACCTCGGGGATAGTCACCACACATTCATCGGTCGAAGCCGGGAACCTGTTGGGATAGGCAGCCTGCCCCAGCTTCTCAATTTCCACTAATTTTGATTTGCGCAGGTCGAAGAGATTGCGCTCAAACTCCGAATCGAACACGTTGATTCCTTTGCGTATGAACCGGGTCACAGGTTCAACAGCCAGTATATCGTTCATGATGCTGGAGTCGATTCGTGCCATCGTCACTGGGCCAGGGCCGTCTAAAAATGTCCCTAACTGGATTGCCGAAATCCGGTCAAAGCGCCAGGAGGATTCACATGAAACCAAAAATCGGTACGGTGCTTGTTTGGGTCGCTCTCGTCGCCGCGACACAGGCCAGGGCGACCACGCTGCCCGACGCCTGTGGCAACGACGAGGTCAAATTCAACGTCACAACGCAAAAAGCCCAGCCGGCGGCGGTTGCGCCCGAGGCTGGCAAGGCGACCATCATCCTGGTTGAAACCATGGAGACGCCCTACTTTCGATTTTGGTCCCACCGTGATGTCACGACCCGTTTCGGAGTGGACGGAGCATGGGTGGGCGCCAACCAGGGAAACTCCTACTTCACTCTGGCCGTCGATCCGGGGGAGCATCATCTTTGTGTAAACTGGCAGTCGGTTTCCTGCAGGCTGAAGCAGAAGGTCGGCCTCGCTTCATTCTCGGCCGAGCCGGGCAAAATCTACTACTACCAGGCAAAGGTCACCTTGAAACCGGTCAGCAACAATTACTCAGAGCGATCGCTGGAACTGACGCCACTGGACGAGGACAACGGCAAGTACCGGGTGAAGATTTCGGGGGTCAGCACCGCAATCCCGCGCTCGTAGGGCCAAGGCCTGTCGCACCGAAGCGAACGAAGAGCGCTGAACGTCTATAACGACGCTGGTGCCTTTCATCCGTCCCGTTCCGGCTTCTCGCCGTTGGCCTATGAGCCGATTCCCCAAAAATTCATCGTGGCTTTTCGGTTGGTTACCATGAAATCCAGACATTTTGTATTGCTCCTCGTGCGCCGCTGCTCGCAGCGGTGCAAGCCCGAGCCACGATTCTGCCGGACGCCTGCAGCGACGACAAGGTCAAGTTCGACGTTTCCACCAAGACAAGTAAGCAACCGCCCGCACCTCCGGCACAGTATGCGAAGCCGGGAACCGGTTGGGATAGGCAGCCTACCCCAGCTTCTCGATCTCCACTAATTTTGACTTGCGAAGGTCGAAGAGATTGCGCTCGAACTCCAAATCGAACACGTTGATTCCTTTGCGGATGAACCCGGTCACAGATTCAACAGCCAGTGTATCGTCCGGCGCATTGAGCGTGGGCGAAGCCGCCGCAATGCATCCACGACCAGGAAGCCGAAAGAATCGCCTAACCGCACCGTTGGTGTGGGTGTCTAATGGTGCAGGAGAATCAATATGAAGCCAAGACTTAGTGCATTTTTTCTCTGTGCATCTCTCGCCCTTGCCGTGCAAGCATGGGCCACGGTCCTGCCAGATTCCTGCGGGGACGACAAGGTCAAGTTCGACGTTTCCACCAAGAGCAGTGAACAACCGCCGGCCGCCGCGCCCGACGGCAAAGCGCAGATCGTCTTTATCGAAAACGACGATAAGGAGATTGGTTGCATTGCATTATGCGAAGTTACAACTCGCGTTGGCATGGATGGAGCCTGGGTAGGCGCCAACAATGGAAACTCATATTTCGTACTGGCGGTGGACCCAGGAGTTCATCACCTCTGCGCGAGTTGGCAGTCGGCTTTACCCACGCTGAAGAAGAATGTTGATGTGGTATCTTTCACCGCCAAGCCTGGTAAGGTCTACTACTTCGCGGCTCAGATCGTTGACACCGGCGGCAAAGAAGTCCCTCCGACGATAGCACTTTCGCAACTGAACGAGGATGAGGGCCAGTATCGGGTCAAGGCCTGGAAGCTCGCTACCTGGAAGACCAACGAGTAGGCCCAGCCATCTCGCGCGGAGGGGCGTCAATCGTAGATAACCACGAAGGATGCCCTTCAACCGCCCCATTCCGGCTTCTCGCCGTTGGCCTATAAGCCGATTCCCAAGAAGTCAACCTGCAATATATAGGAGTGTTGCCATGAAACCCAGACATTTTATATTTCTCCTCTGTGCGTCGCTGCTCGCAGCGGTGCAAGCACGCGCCACCATCCTGCCGGACGCATGCGGCGACGACAAGGTCAAGTTCGACGTTTCCACTAAGAGCAGTAAACAACCGCCGGCCGCCGCGCCCGACGGCAAGGCTCAGATCGTGTTGATCGAAAACGAAAACCACATGATCGGCCCCTTCATGTACGCGACCGTCCGCTTCGGCATGGACGGAGCCTGGGCAGGCGCCAATAGCAACAACTCTTACTTCGCAGTGGCGGTGGACCCTGGGGTGCACCATCTGTGTGTCAGTTGGCAATCGGCACTGTCCATGCTGAAGAAGAGCATCGATGTGGCCAGCTTCACCGCCGAGCCGGGCAAGGTCTACTACTTCGCGGCCAATGTGATCGTCACTCCCACTGGCGGAAACAACGTCAACTTGGACTTCAACCTTTCGCCGTTGGACGACGATGCGGGCCAGTACCGCGTGAAGGCCTGGAAAGTGGCCACCGCAACGCCAAGGTAGGAGAGCCGGTCTTTCGCGCTGAGGACATCCATCGTTGATAATCACGAAGGATGCCCTTCAACCGCCCCATTCCGGATTCCAAGCCCCGTCGTCATATTGCGGGCGGTGTCGGGGCCATCATTGAAGCCGAAAAACTGATGCAGATTGCCTTATTGCTGCCCTCAGCGGCGGTGATCGGGTGGCTGGCGGGCGCTTGGCTCGATAGCCGATTGCACCAGTCCTGGATCGCCATCTTCGGTGTCGTCTTTGGGTCTGTCTCCGGTCTGGTGTATGTGATTCGAATGGCAATGGCCGCCGAACGAGATACCAGAACTGGAACTACAGCCGACAGTTCCGGAAAGGGAAGCTCTAAACTCAAACAATGAGCCAGCAAAACCTTCCAGCCGTTGATTTCAGCAATCAGGCCATCGAAGCAGTGTTCAAGCGGGCTATTCGTAACACGGTCATTCTAGCGATCATCGCGACCGTTGTTCTACTGGTTGGCGCGGGTTGGCGAGATGCAGCTATGCTGGCGACCGGCACGCTGATCTCGGCGGCCAGTATCTTCGAGTGGCAGCGTCTGGTGAGGGTTATCAATGCCAAGCTTGACAAGCAGGAGACGCCTAGGAGCGCCCCAGCGGTCGTTATCTTCTTTGTGCTCAGGCTCACGATCTTTGCGGGGGTGATTTATGGTAGCCTGAAGTGTTTCCAGGGTTCGGTAATCGCGCTGCTTTGCGGCCTTGGCCTCGCAGCATTGGCTATTGGCTGGGAAGCCATAAGTATGCTCCGCGACTGACGCGTGCTATAGCGGATGCGGTCTCGAACTCGGGGGCAGAAGGAATTAAGTTTTCATGCCGGAATCTTTTGCGCTTGTCCGTTTGCTGAACGCCCTCCTCATGGGCGTCGAGGCCAAGGCTTTTCAATCAATTGGAGTTGCCCCAGCCGAGGCCATTCAAAAGGCCATCAAAGTCAATCAGGCGCTCGGTTTGGAACTATTGGTGGCAGCTGGCCTGATTGCCTTTTTTCTGCTTGTTCGACTGACGCTCTCAGCGGATCGACCGAACCCGGCGCAACAGATTGCCGAGATGATCCACGAGACATGTGGTGGCCTAGCCGACCAGATTATTGGTCACGGTTACGAGCAATTCCAGGCTTGGGTCACGTGCATCTTTCTGTTCGTGCTGATCAATAATTTACTAGGCCTGATTCCAGGCATCGAGGCACCTACGGTTTCGCCGTGGGTACCACTCGGGCTTGCGGTTCCTACCTTCCTCTTCTACAACTACCAAGGCATCCGCGCTCAGGGATTGATTGGCTATCTCAAACACTTTTGCGGGCCGATTTGGTGGATGGCTTGGCTGCTGCTTCCTATTGAGATCGTCTCTCACTTGGCGCGCATCCTCTCGCTTACTATCCGTCTTTATGCCAACATGTTTGCAAGCGACATGGTCACACTAGGCTTCTTCTCACTCATCCCCGTGGGAGTTCCGGCTATTTTCCTGGGTCTACATGTTTTTGTTTCTTTGATTCAAGCCTTCGTTTTCATGCTGCTGACGATGATCTATCTTTCGCTGGCTGTATCTAAGGAACACTAGGATTCCGGCTTTACTCATCTCGTCAATGACGAGCAAGATTCGCCGGAGAGCGCTTCCGCTCCGGGCAAACGACGGCCGCAAGTGTGAGGGGGCCAGCACGGTGAGCTTCAACCACCCACTGGCGGCCAAATTTCAGGGAAGCAGGAGAAATATGCGAAACCTTCAATATGTATTCATGACCCTTGCGGTTCTGTGCTTCGCCCTTCCGGCATTTGCTGATGGCGGCTCGACCGCCATCAGCCTGGTGCCCATCGGCGCAGGCATCGGCATGGCTTTGGCTGCGGGTCTCTGCGGCCTGGGTCAGGGCAAGGCAACAGCTTCAGCTTGCGAAGCTCTGGCTCGCAACCCCGGCGCTCGTGGCGGCCTCATGATCTTCCTGGTTCTTGGCCTGGCCCTCATCGAGTCCCTCACCCTGTTCACCCTGGTCATCATCCTCATCAAGGTCAAGTAAACCAGTTTCCGACACAACAAAGCGGTCCCTCCCATATCGGCGGGGCCGCTTTGCTGTTGAAGGGAACTTCCTTGCTATCGGCCGGCCTGTGCCGTGCTTCCTGAGCCCGCCCGCAGCAACCGAATGGCCTCCTGATAGCCAAGCCCGGCCGGCAGGGGCGCATAGCCGGTCATCTCCTCCGCAGTGTCAATGTTTTTGGTCTTGAACAGGATGCGCAGGTTCATCTTCATCTGGAAGCGCGCGATCCGCCACGCGTGCTCGCCCATGTCTGCCTGCTCAATGACAATCCATCCGCCCTTATCCAGCTTGCCCAGAATGCCCCAGCCGTAGTCCGTATCCTGTTCCAGATGGCCCTCCAGGCGCGTTACACGCTCCTGTGCGGCGTCAATCCAGATTTCGCCAGTCATTGCCTTCAGAGCCTGGGTCTCCAGGTCAGGAGGACTGAAATTCGGGTTGGGGCGAAAGCGGAACTTCTCCACTCTGCCCGCAGACCCGGCACCTGCGCCCTCGTATTGATAGAGGTAGGCATCGGGCAGCATACGCAGCAGCTTCAGCACAATCCCGAGATCCCCTTCCTCACCCTGTTTGCGATGCCGCTGGAGGCCAGGATCGTTGAGCAGAGCAGCCAGGCGCGCCTCTTCAACCTGCTCGTCGGCCTGGCTCAGTGGCTTGTCCCACAGCATCACCAGGCAGGCCACGTCGCCATCGCGCGTTTCAAGAATCTCTTTGGTAGTTGTGAGCCGCGGGCTGGTCTTGCGCAGCCTGTAGCGCATGGGGTGGCTTGCATCCTGAGCCGCGCGCAATTCAGAGGCGAGAGCCCGATCCACCAGCGCCTGAGCCTGCGCCGGCGTCAGGATGGCCTGAGCGGTCTGGCTGGCCTCAGCGGTCTGCCCCCCACTAAACACAGGGGTCAGAACAGCCCAGGGCAGCAGAAACAAGAGGGGGAAAAGCCATCGCACAACCTCTAGTCTAGCGTGCATTGGCCCCCCGGTCGATTGTCGCGATGCGGCATGAATCGTTAGACGCAGCGCAACCGATGCCGATTCTTAACAGGCCATGGATTGAAGCAATGCGGTCGAGTTGCGTATAGTTCGGGCAGGGCCTGTTTGTGGCCCACGGAAGGAATTGAGACCATGGCAGTGGAGAATGCTCCCGCGCGCATCGGCAAGACAGTCGTAATTAGTGGCGAAATAAAGGGCAGTGAAGACTTGATTTTGGATGGGCGCGTCGAAGGGACCGTCAACCTTGCTGAGAGCCGGTTGACAATCGGCCCCAACGCAGTCGTTGTGGCCGACCTCTCTGCCAAAGACGTGCTGATTCTAGGCCAGGTAAAGGGCAACGTGCTGGCCAGCGGCCGCGTGGAACTGCGTGCCGGTTGCAGCGTGGATGGCGATATTTGCGCCATGCGCCTGGTAGTGGAGGACAATGCGGTGTTCCGGGGCAAAGTGGACCTCACACAGGGTGCGACAAAGCAAGCCGAGGGCGCACATGCTCCGCATTCCGGCGGCACTGTTTGACGCAACGCTCAGTTTCGGTCAGTTTGGGAACGATCCGTCTGACCGCAAGGGGATATCAAGTTGCTTAGGGGTTGGTTCAGCAAGAAGCAGGTCAGCGGTCCGCCCGCTGCCGCCGCGGGCTTTACCGGGCCTAAGGTGCCGCGCCACTCCGGCGGCTGGGCGGAAGTGCGCAAGCGGCTCCAGTCTGAGTCCGGCCTCAGCGTCATTGACACGGGCTATACGTCGCCTGCCAACATTAACTACCTCACCGGCCTGGGCCATAGCGTCTTCATGGCCGATCCGGTTCAAGCCGCCTGCACGGGCAACTGGCAGGGCGCCATGTTAGAGAATGGTAATCCGGTTTGGGATACCAGAGGCTATCTCGATCAGGCTCTCAATTTCTCCGGACGCACTTTTGACGTGGTGCTGTTGTGGACGGCGCTCGACTACCTGCCCGAACCGCTGGTGGCCCCGGTGGTGGCGCATCTCCATGGAGCCATGAACCCCGGCGGACAAGTGCTGGCTTTCTTCCACACGCGGACACAAGGCCAGGAGACAGTGCATTGCCGTTTTCATGTGACTCCCGGCGACGATGTCGAGGTGCAATTGGCGCAGCCGTTTCCTATCCAGCGCGCATTTACCAACCGCAGCATCGAGCAACTGTTTGCCGGCTGGTCGGGCCACAGACAGTTTCTGGCCAAAGACAGCGTCTCTGAGGTCATCATGACGCGATAGAGCGCCGGCGCGATCAAGACTACTCCCACGGAGGAAGAGATGAGTGCATTGATGGGAACCCGCATTACCTGGCTGGGTCATGCCACCGTGCTGATCCAGACCGCCAAGGGTACGAATCTCCTGATCGACCCGTATATCGCGCAGAATCCAAAATACCCTAGAGACTTTGCGCTGCCTGCGAAGATCCACTACATCCTGCTCACGCACGGCCACGGCGACCATATCGCAGATGTGGCGCCGGTGGCCGCCCAGCATGACTCCACGGTGGTAGCCATCTATGAGTTGGCGGCGTATGTCGCGGGCAAGGGAGTCGCCAAGACCACCGGGATGAATCTGGGCGGTACTGTGCAACTGGACGACGTGGCCTCCACCATGGTGGAGGCCAAACACTCCGCTGGGGCACAGGATGCAAACGGAACACATTACGTGGGTGTCGCGGCTGGATTCGTGCTGACCATCGCAGACGGCGCGACGCTGTATCACGCAGGCGACACCGCGGTCTTCGGGGATATGAAACTCATTGCCGAGTTATACCACCCCAAGGTGGTGATGCTTCCCATTGGAGGGCACTTCACCATGGGCCCGACGGAAGCGGCGATGGCTGTGCGTTTCCTGCAGCCTGAGGTTGTGCTTCCGCTCCATTGGGGCACATTTCCAATGCTCACGGGCACTCCGCAAGCATTGGCTGCGCTGGTGGATGCAAGTGTGCGCGTCGTGCCATGGGCGCCAGGGGAAACTTATCCCGCCTGAGCCGGATTAACGCATCGCGCAGGAAATAGAAATGGGCCGGCTCGAAAGCCAGCCCATTTCTTTTTCTGCGTTTCCAGTTACTTTGCGGACGCCGCTTTCCTTTGCGCTGCCCAGCGCCGCTTGACGGCCTCGGCAATGCGTTTGCGTCCCTCGGGAGAAATATTCCTCTTCTTCTTGGCGACGGCTTTCTTGGCGGCGCCTTTCTTCGTTGCTGCGGCTTTCGCGGCCTTCTTGGGCTTCGGTACGAAAGCGTCGCCTGCCAGCAAAGCGCGTGCATTTTGAAGGTGAGCGATTTCCTGATCGATCTGTGCCAGAATCTCTGAAACTCCCACGGTTCCTCCTAGTTGATCTGCGGCCGTCGCCCTGATTCAAGTTGTAACTACGTAAAAAAGCTCTTGAACCAGCGACTCATCCTTGAAACAAGATACGGTGCTGTAGACTATTTTACAAACAAAAAATGCACAAAGTTACCGAAAATGACACCTTTTGAGCGCAAAGCAGCCATCAACAGCACGCTGAAACGGCAGTTGAATCTGGACGGAAGCTACGCGGTGTCTAAAGTGGACGGAGAGTCTTCGGCGGCTGCGGGGGTTGCGCCGGCGGTGGCGAGGCAGGTGGAGTGCCGGTAAAGTTCTGGCTGCCTATGCGTTGAGCCGCGGGCGCTTCGGCCGCGCGATAGTTGCGCAGGTCGCGCAGGATCTCCATCTTCTCGCGGGCGTATTGGCCCGCCAGCCGGGTCAGTGCGTAGGTGATGATGTCACTGTGATGCAAGTCAGGCACCGAGGGGTCGCGGCGCATGTTCACCCACAAACGGTGTACCAACTGAACGTCATCGGGACTCAACGCTGGCGCATGTGGTCCGATGTAAAACACCTTCACCGCACCATCGGGACCGATGATATAGAAATTGAACTGGCGCTTCGGCTCGGGCAGAGCTTCCCATGCTTGCCCCATGTGAAAGGCCTGGTCCTCGGCGGTCATTCTGGTTGAAACTCCAGAAACCACAGAATCCATCTCCAGCGAGTTTGCGCCCTGCGCCAGCGCGGCAAAGACGTCCGATGCAGGAACCACGAGCAGCGAAACTTTCTTGCCAAAGCTCTCGGCAACAGAGACGGCCTTGGTAAAAATCGTCTGCTCGTGCTCGCTGAAACTCTGGTCCTCGACGCTTAGAAATTCCGGGCCGCCCGCGCCCACCATTCGCACGCTGATGACGACTACATCCTGCTCCTCGGTGCTGGTGCGGGAGAGAGTCCATTTCAACGCCAGCGGGTTGGCGGCGTCGCGCATCGTCACCATCACGCCTCCGGGGCGCAGGGCCGCCGACTCGCGGCTTACGGTGTCCTGGTGCTCCAGTTGGAAATGATCTTTCATCTGCCGCGCGGTGAGCGCATGCTTGCGCATGTTCTGCCGTTCGGAGATGGAGAAGATGATGAAGAATGCGGCCGCAAAGACAATACCGCTCATTGTGGCTATAGACTTGGTGAACAGGTTGACAATGGCAATGGAGAGCAGCACCAGAAAGACCGAGATCAGGCCGATGGGCAGTTCGTACTTGCCAATGCGCAGATTCGGTGGCACCTTCCACCCACGTTCGCCATGATACTTCCAGCGCAGCACCAGCATGGCCAGGCTATTGAAGGTGAAGGACCAGATGACGCCGAAGGCGTATGCCTCGCCCAGCGTGATGATATTGCCCCTGGTGGCGATGATGGTGGTCATCTGCAGAATGAAGACCAGATTCACAATGCGATGACTGGTGCCAAACTTGGGGTGCGGCTTGCGGAACCAGTCGGTCAGGACGCCGTCCTCTGCCACGCGCATTAGCACGCCCGTGGATCCGATCATTGAAGTGTTGATCGCGCCCGATAGAATCAGAAAGCCCACAATGACGACGAAGACGCGGAAGGCAATGCGCCAGAACATGGGCCCCACCATGTACATGGCCAGTCCGGCAATGAGGTTGTCCTGGTAGATGTGAGTGCGCTCATAGGTGGGGATGAGCATGGAAGCCAGCAGCGTGGCGCCGCCGGTAAAGATGAGGCTGTAAATGGCGATGACAATCGCCGCGCGCTTAAGGTTCTTCAGCTTGGGGTGCTCAATCTCGCGATTGACTTGCGCCAGGCTCTCCTCGCCGCTCATAGCCAGGAGCGAGTGGCCAAACGCCATGAGAATGCCGAACAATCCGAAAATCGGCACCAGTCTCGTTCCCTTCAGGAAGCCCAAGGCATCGTCGCTGAACTTGAGGTGCGATGGTGTGGGCGGCGGAGGAAGGTGAACACCTTTCACCATCACGGAAAAGACGCCCCAAAACAAGAGAATCACGACCATCACCGTGGTGATCTGCATGACGCGCAACGCCTTGCCGCTTGACTCCTCGATGCCCTTGATGTTTTGCCACCAGTAATAGATCGTCACCACCGCCGCAAACACCGCCGAGGTGTAATTCATATCGAATTGGAAGGGATTGTGATGCGCGTCCATCAAGGCCGGAGGCAGCCAGTTGCTTTGGGCTGCCACTGTCATCATCTCGTTCATCAAGCCTGTAATGTATTGGCCGGCGGACACTCCCGAAATCGGCCCTGTAAGGATGTAATCGAACATCAGCGCGGAGACGCTCAGTTTAGCGAAGGTGCCGCCCAGAGCCTCCTTGACCACTCTGTAAACGCCGCCGCGCGTGAACATCGAACAGCTCTCGACGTAAACCGCGCGCACCGCGAAGCTGAACAGCATGATGCCGAGAATGAACCATGGAGCAGCCGCGCCCACCGCCTCTTCAGCGATGCCTCCGGCATAGAAGGCCGACGAGCCGAGATCACACAGTACGATGGCCGCGGCCCGCCAAAAGGAGATAAACGTGAGCATCACGGAGGATGCCACGATAAGCCGAACGCGGTTTGAAGGTGGGGCTACAAGTGTTCGAGTAGATGCCATCGCGTGGGTGCCGGTGTGCTAGCCGGCTTCTTGAGTAGGGAGAGCGCAATCTTCGCCCGCCCTGCGGTGAGTGTATGTCTGAATCGTATGAGAGTCAATGAAAAATATTAATCCCGCAGGCAACCCTGGGGAAGAAAGCCGCTTCGGCTACTCCTCGTCCTTGCCGAAAAGTTCTTTCCCATCTTCAATAAAGCTGATGACCACGACGACGGACGACCCCACAAGGCCGACAAAGAACGCCAATTCCAGTACTCTCATGGCAAAAACGGCAACCAGCATGAACACGATTGTAGCGTGTTTTCTGTTTTCTGGACAACGGTTTGTGTTGGGGCAAAAATTGAGCGATTCCCGTCCGTGACTCCACAAGCGAGTTTGAAGCCGCCTCGACGATTCCACAGGCATGTTTCTTCCCGGTGAAAAATACCCTGCGTGCGCACAGCCATTCTCACCCTGCCCGTGCCCGATGCGATAAACTCGGCGCAGTATGCAGCGTCCATCCTTGAATGCAGGCGCCTTAAAGTTGTGGGCCGCCGCCGGCCTCTCCGCCGTCTTGCTTGAGTTGCCGTTCCCGCTGGCCGGGCCCATGCCCCCTTGGCGAAATCTTTTCGCGTGGTTCGGTCTGGTCCCGCTGCTTTGGGCCATCCTGTCGCCAGCCTGTGTGGG
>Ga0302319_10000413_pt1 | contig 96286 bp, 100 predicted proteins | sample Bog_T0_2_FD_203319 | JGI IMG/M metagenome (GOLD analysis project Ga0302319, IMG submission 203319) | Peat permafrost microbial communities from Stordalen Mire near Abisko, Sweden - Bog_T0_2 | ecosystem: Environmental > Terrestrial > Soil > Wetlands > Peat | place: Sweden: Abisko, Stordalen... | reverse complement strand
GGTGTGATCGCACATGTAATCTTTGTGATTCACTTTGCTGTTGAGCAGTTCCAGGCAAATGGTGACGCCCTTGTCTTCCGCGTGCGCTTTCACCTTATTTAATAGTGCAACGGAATGATCGGCGCCTTTTTCGTCGGCCATGCCGCGCCGGTTACCGGATAGGGTAATGACGTTCGGGCAAACCGCCGCAGCGGCGATGTCGATGCCCTCATGCAAACTCTTTTCGATGCGGTCATGATTTTCGGTCTGATTAATGCCATCGGGAATGGTTCCGCCGTAGGGTGGAGGGAGCATTGTGGGAACTAAACCATATTTCTGGAGGATGGGCCAGTCCACTGGCTTGACGAGGTCGAAACCATAGATGCCAAGATTGGCTGCTGCACGGCACATTTCATCCATGGACATCTGCTTGCCCTTGAAGACGCCGGCAGTGATGCCTTGTTTGAGCCTGCCTTTTGGTTTGGCTGCACGTTGCGGTGAATCCTGCGCGTTTAGCAGCGCTGGAGCGCTTGCCAGAGCAGGCAGAAAAGTGCGTCTCGTCATGGTTATCGCCTTCGACACTGATTCTACGCCGCGCGTCGGGTGCGCGACATATAAGTGGCGATTAAGCGGGACGACGCGCCTGCCAATAATCCTCAAAACGTCCGTTAAGGTGAGAACAGCGAAAGGCGAGGATGGAGTTTGCGCCTTTGACCGTCCAGAACATGCCGGACTGCTTCAATCTCGGCCAACGACGGTCTTGCGGCCGGCCTCAAGGAACGAGGCCGACTACTTCCCAAAGTCTTGTCCCACCAGCGCCTGAATGCGCCGCACGCCGCGCGATTTCCACGGCACCGACTGAGGTCAGTACCGTCTTTGAGCGCAACCCGTGATAGTGGGCTTGTTGTCCGCAAGGACGGCAATCGCGGGTTGGTCCGGCGCTGGGGCCGGAAGGCGAAGCCACTCGCGCACTGCGCTGGCACGAGCCCGATGCATCGCCGAACGTACCAGCATCTCGACGGCTTCCACGTCCAGTTGGCCCGTTCTGCGCACGCTGGTGAAGATGGTGCGCGGCAGTTGGTCTATTTTGCGCGCGATTTCCTGTTCGATAGCGTTCGCGTTTTTTTCTCTTGGCTCTGCGGTAGTTCTTCCACCGGCCGCAGGCGGCAGATCTTCATATTCACATCAATGAAGGAGCGGCTTAGATCCTGAGGTAAGAGACGGATGTTGGCTTTGATTTTTTGTCTGTGCGTGTTATGTATGCTCAGACTAATGCCACAAGAAAGGTAACCCGAAGGCCGTCACTCTAATGTCCCGCACGCTAATGACTCCAGCGAGCCGCCCCCAAAGCAGTATCCTGTAAACATGAATTCTCCGCGCTTCGTCCACGTCGAGCAGTCATTCCCCAATCGCGCCATCCCCGACATCGAAGACCACATCCGCCGGGAGCTAGCCTCCTCCAATCTCGTGCAACGCATCCCCAAAGGCGCGCGTATTGCCATCGGCGTCGGCAGCCGCGGCATCGCTAATATCGCCCGCATCACTAAAGCGGTCGTCGATTTCTGGAAAGAGCACGGCGCACATCCTTTCATCATCCCCGCCATGGGCAGCCACGGCGCAGCCACTGCCGAAGGCCAATCCACCGTGCTCGCCCATTACGGCATTCACGAAGCCACCATGGGCGTCCCGGTTATCAGTTCTCTCGGGGTCGTGCCGCTCGGCAAAACGCCCGATGGCATTGAAACCTTCATGGACAAAAACGCCTATGATGCCGACGGCGTTTTCCTCATCGCCCGCGTCAAGTGGCATACCGATTTCGCCGGCGCTATCGAAAGCGGCCTGTTCAAAATGATGGCCATCGGCTTGGGCAAATTCGCCGGCGCGCAGCGCTATCACACCTTCGCCTATCGCATGGGTCTCGAACAGATGATCCGCAGCGTCGGCGCGAGCGTGTTCTCGACCGGCAAAATTCTCGGCGGCCTCGCCATTCAAGAGGGTGCCTTTCACGAGACCGGCGGCTTAACTGTCGTCAGCACCGCGCAAGGCTTGGCGGCCATGGTCGCGCAGGAAGAAGCTCTGCTGAGCGAAGTCAAATCCTGGATGTCCACCTTGCCCGCCCCCGAGATCGACATCCTCATCGTCGATGAAATCGGCAAGAACATCAGCGGCGCGGGCATGGATACCAAAGTCATCAATCGCGGCGTGCAAGGCCAATACAATCCGTGGCCCGATACCCCGCTGGTGCATCGTATCTACGCCCGCGGCTTGAGCGCTCTCACTTATCACAGCGCCGTCGGTCTCGGCCTCGCCGACGTCGTACACGACCGTCTGGTCAACGACGTCGATTGGAAACCCACCTATATTAATTCACTCACCGCCTCCACCCCCGCCGCAATCCGCACGCCCATCCATTACCCCAGCGACCGCGAAGCCTTGGCCGCTATCGTCCCCACTGTCGGCAAGCAAGACCTGTCCGAAGTTACCTATTGCCGCATTCGCAACACAATGGAGTTAATTCACTGCGACGTGAGCGCGAATCTGCTACCTTCGGTTTATAGCAACGTCAAAGCCATTTCCGCGCCGTTCGAATTGCCCTTCGACGCCTCCGGCAATCTCTTCGAAAACGGATCTCTTGCCCATTCAGAACATGACCTGCAGGCGTCGCATGTCTGATGTGAATCGTGAAGCCAAAGCAACAGCTTGACCTGCTGGGCGAGTCGTTCGCCACCAGCCAACCGGCAAATCCGCTCTTCTGCCATCAAGAGTTTCTCGAAAAATTAGCCGAACACGGCAAAGATGGCATTGGCCGCCGCGCCGCCTTCCTCTTGCAGTGTCTCGCCGTCGATGCCCAACGCCTCCATTACAAATCCACCAAAGGCCTCAATCGGGGCTGGCGCCGCTCGCGCTTGGGCGGCGGCCAAGGCAGCCACTTCTACGCCTGGTGGGCGCCCAAAAACGCCCTGCCGCTAAAAGAATCCGGCGAATTCACCGACCTTCCCGAAGACTCCCTCATTCTGCGCGACATCCGCCACCACGACGATCATTCGCTCCTCGCGCCCCATTCCTTCCAGTCCCATTACATGCCCGTAACCGTGCGCGACCTGCGCCGCGAAGAATACACTCCTCTTCCCTTCACGCAACCGCAAGCCCGTTTCGCTTCCGCCCGCCAGCAGGTTCGCCTCCTCAAGGGCTATCCCGGTTCCGGCAAAACCACGGCCCTGCTGCACGCCGCCGACGCCTGCGGCGCCGAGCGCGTTCTCTACGTCACCTACTCGCGCAATCTCGCCGCCCTGGCGCGCGGCTACTTCGACCGTTTCTGCTCCTCCGAAAAACGCTTCCACGTGGTCACCCTTTCCGACCTCGTCCGTCAAGTGCTCGGCACTAATCCGCCCACCATCAGCGAACAGGAAGCCAAGCGCGCCTTCTTGCGCGATCTGTCGGCTTTTTCGCGCACGCTGGGCCCGTGGTCGAGCATCCAGCCCGCTCTCTACGAAGAACTCTACGCGCATTACGTCGGCGATGCCCTTCCCATTTCCGCTGCCGGCAGATTCAGCGCCTGTTCGCAACCCCGCGTTTCCGAAAAATCTTATCGCGAACGCCGCACCCGCTACCTCGGCCACACCGCCGTCACCGCCGCTCTCGATGCCGCCGCCCGTCTCGAAAAATTAGCGCCCACCACCCTGGCCGAGCGCTATTTCCCCGAACTCTTCGCCGCCTGGCGCGCCGTCGATCGCCTCCTCAAGCCCAATCCCGAATCATCGCTTCTCGATTTCGATTGCATCGCCGTCGACGAGTGCCAGGATCTCACGCCCATCGAAGCTCTCCTGCTGATTCAACTCGACTCTTTGATCGCCGGCCAGCGCCGTTCCGCGCCCATCTTGCTCTCCGGCGACGAAGCCCAAACCGTCCGCCCCACGGACTTCGAATGGGCGTGGCTCAACGATCTTCTTCATGCCCAGCTCGGCACTCCCGCCGAATTCAAACTGGCCGCTAATCTGCGCAGCCCGCGCCGCATCGCCGAACTCGTCCAGCGCGTCTGGGACCTCTATTCCCACCTGCAAAAGCAGGAACGCCCCAGCGGCTCGGGCCAGGTCGAAATCGAAGACGATTCCACCGATCAGATTCTCTACTGCACCGCTAACCCCGGTCCCGATCTGTCCGAGCTCCTCAGCAACCTTGCGGCCACCGAAGGCCTAGCCCTCATCACCCTCGACGAAACTATCCCTGCCTATGTTCCCGAAGCCGCGCGCCCGGCCGTCCTCACCGTTTCGGAAGCCAAGGGGCTCGATTTCAATTCGGTCTGCGTGCTCGATGCTGGCCGCCATCTCGAACTGATCGTGCGCCAGGACGACCGCCAGCGCTCCCCTTCCGATGTCGAATGGCTCCGCAAGCGCCTCGCTATTGATCAGTTGCGCGTCGCTCTCAGCCGCCCGTCGGAACGGCTGCTTTGGCTCGACGTCAATCCCAACGACCACATCATCCGCCAGAGCACGTCGTTCCTGAACGGCAATGACTCAGGCGTCTCCTCCTGCCTTCCCGCGGCGCTGCTCAAGAGTCTCGGAGAAGACGATCTCGACGTCGAAGAGCGCGTCCAGCGCTGTCAAACCGACGCTCGGCAGTATCTAGACGTGAAACCCGAAATGGCCTGGTCGCGCGCCCAACAAGCCATCACTCTGCTCGGGCGCGCCGGTTCCTTCGCCGCCGTCGCCGACGAAGCCGCCCGCCGCGCTGCCTATCTCACTGTCGCCGAAGTGTGCTTCATTCTCGGCTTGCGCAACACCCGCCTGCCATCGGAACTCGGCCGCCCCGATTTCTTCGATGAAGCCTACCGCGCTGCTAAAAGCGCTCGCCATTTCGGACTCGCCACGCTGCTCGAGACGCTCGGCCATCTCCACCGCGCCAGCCCTGAAGCCCGCATGCACGCCTTAGTTGCCTTGGCGCATCACCTCCCAGAACGCAAGAACGATCTTGAACCCTGGCTGCGCCTAGAGATCGCCTCCAAGGCCGAAGCCTGGGCCGAGGAATTGGAAGCGGCGGTCTTCAATGGCCGCAACGCCGATATCTTGGTCAAGGTCCTGCCTCCCTTTTATGTGGCGCTCGACCTCCCCGATAGCGAATCACGCACGCAGCGGCTCCGCAAACGCGCCATCCAACTGCTCATCAAGGACAAGCAATTCCCCTCCGCCCTCGCCGTCCTACGCGAACTTCCCGAACGTCAACCGGCCCTCGAAGCTGCCTGCCACGAAGCTCTCGCCAATTTCCGTGCCGCCGCCGAATGTCATCAACTCGCCGGCAATGTCAAGGACGCGCTCGCCTGCTTCCGCGCCATTCCCGATTTAGACGCCGCCCTCAAGCTCGTCACCGAAATCGCCGATCACCCCGCTGCCGATTCGCTCCGTTGGATCGCCGAACTCCAGCAAGTCGTCAGCCGCCGCCCCGATAAATTCACCAAGCTCGTCACCGTCGCCGAAAAAAAAGTGCTCGAAGAGACTTTGGAGCGCGCCTTAGGAGTGACTCGCAAAAAACCAGCTCCCCGCAAAACCGCCGCCAAGAAGAAGGCCGCGCCCGCCAAGACCGCCGCGCCGCGCGTGCCCCGCAACCCATATTTTTAGCGTCGCAGGCTTCCACTATTCAATCGTGCCGAACGAAGTAAGTTTCGTCTTTTTGTTATTCGCGAATCAAATTCGTAGCCCACCGCACCGACTGCGGAATCGGATACGCCTTAAACAAGGAACGATCTTGCCAACCGACGAAGAAATCCGCGTGACCGGCCTCGATCCCCCGAAGACTTGGCGGGCGATCATGGCGGGTGCATTATCTCTGGAATTCCGAGAAACGCTGATCCGCCACTCGCGTCAGGAGCGCGGTCCACACATGCCGGCAAAGCCATTTACCTCAATTCCACTGCCGGATACAACCTTTACAAACACCTATGGATTGCGCGAATAGATACTAGCTGAAGCACGTCATAGCTCCGGATGTGAACAGCGTTCCGCTCATGGATGTTGGACGTCAATGCGTACACGAAGTTGGCGCCGAGAATACGCTCGAAGGAGACAAAATTCGAGTGCAGGGCATAGTTGACCAATAGCTAAAGCTCGTAACCGAGTTTTTGAATCCGCCGCTTCGTCCCGGCTCTCAGTGCATCGATAAAGGTTTTGAATAAAGGCACTTTGTGCCGTACAGCCAGATAGCCGTACGGCTTCGATCTCGGGGAGTCTACTCGTAATCGGTTTAAATCGAGATCAACCGCCATCACCCCAATGATCTTGGAAAACTCCTTGCGCGGATCGATCGCGAAATCCTCTAGCCGCAACGTGAGGCTGGCGGCGGATTGCAGATATAGCGCGGTCTCTTCCACAAATTCGGTGAAAGACAAAAAACGCAAGCCGCCGACGGCGTCGAAAAAGGCGGGGTCGCCCGCTGCAAAGGCCTGGAATTCCATGAAATTCCGCTCCAAATCGGCGCACAGATCTTCTGTGTTCCTGTAAACCTGCGAGATGCCTGCAATACATCTGCGCTCGCGAATGTATGTCCGCCACCAAACCCAATTTGTCAGCAATGAATCGAGCGGATGGCGATAGACAAAGATCAAATCGGCAAATCGCGCTCCGACCGCTGCCAAGATACGGCTCGTTACGGCCGGCAAATGTTGTGCGCGGGAAATATATTTCAATGTGGCATGGCCGCTATAGAACATAGCAGTTGGGCCCGCATGCAAGCGGATTGTATCCCTAAAATGCTTGGCCCGTTCTCCCAGGTTCTGCCGCATCAGTTCACATACATATTGGCGTCCGGTGCCGAACAGTCCCACCACGTAGGCTGTTCTTTCGGTTCCTGCGCCTGTACCGCCCGCGCCTGTAATGATGGAAAATCGGGAATCCGCGGCGTTCTGCCCGCCGCCCAACGCTGCTACCTGTTCGCGCAGGAGATCGAGCTGCTCCTGCATTGACGCGCTCTTCTTCTCCGCCTGCGCCAATCTCTTTTGGAGCGCAATCACATCGGTGGGGAGGTCGACAACGCGGTCGAGCGTGCCGACGATTTCTTCGATGGATCGGCTCACCGACGCATTGAAGGCGCGCACGGGCCGCGTGTACCACGCCAACGCCCCCACACGCCACTTCTTGACAAGTTGAATCAGGTCGTTATGCCAGCCGGGAAGCCGCGGATTAACAGCCCCCACCGCGTTGTTGAGCCACTCGAGAGCGTCCGTTGCGTCGCGCAGCCCATCAAAGTCATATTCGTAGAGCGTCCAGCCCTCGTCGGTCTCACTGACAAAGTGCGCTTTTTTCATACGCTCGAGAGTCGCGGCAACCGTCAATGTAGGTGGGAGGCAGGTAACGCGTTCGACTAGCAGGGCGGCGATGTTCTTTGTCGTGCGCGGCAGGTCCGTTTTGACAAACTCCATAAGGCAGATGGCTTTCGCCACCCGCGCTGCCATTCCGGGAGAGCCTTTGTCTTCGCACCGTACGCCCGCAATAAATACTTCGTGCTGCTTCTGCGGCGGAATGCTCCCTTCTAGCAATTCATAGATCTTGTCGATGCTCACCAGAGTGCCGGCCGCCTCCTCGCCGATACGCGTCCTGTCCGACGCGAGCATCTCGAAACACTGCTTGACGATTGTGTAATTGCCGCCGCCCGCAAGCGTGGGGGCAGTGGGATCGCTCAGGAGACCGGCAACGATGTCAATCGAGAGATCGATCAAAAACGGAACATAAGGATAGAACCGGACAAACTGATCTTGGTCGAAATCCGTACGGCGGGAACTGCGCTCCAGCTTAACGTTCTGAACGAGCGAGACGCCGTGATCGCGGAATAGCTTTCGGAGGATCGATTCCCCGCCCTTCTGCTTGCGCAGCACGCGGCGTGCGGCGATCTCGCCAATCTCCCCGGCCGCCATTTCGACCCTCTGCTCGAAAAAATCTGTTAAAGCATCAGGCGGCCTCTCGCGTGCCGTTACGACGATCCAAGCGGGACCCGGGATCTTGCCGGCCTTGAGCCGCGCGCGGCTTCCGCTGCCAAATTGCTCGAGCGCGGGGCTCAGCTTTGCGAGGCGGTCATCCATTCCGTCGAGTATGAAAGCGCAGGTCTTCCCGGGGCAGCGAGACTCGTATAGATCGAATAGCCTTTCAATCGCTCCTCCCTCCAGCATAAAGCTTTCACAGGGAATCTCTCGATTCAGAAATGCAACGTTCTCTGTAACCGCGGTAGATGCCACTTGCTTGACAAAAAGTGAACTGGCCGAGACGCCTCCTACCTCACGGTCTGCCAAAACGGATCCGAGGTTTTTTGCGAAGTGAGATTTGCCCGAACCGCGGCAGCCCGAAATCCAAACTCCAAAGAATCCATTCAGCGGCGTCGCCGCTGTTACGGCCGCGGCGAACAGCCTTTCGTACGCGGCTCGAATGGAATCCGTCACGACGTATTCGTTCAACTCCGCGAAGACAGTATCCGGATCGTTGTTGTTTACCCTCACGGCCTCTTCGATACGGCCGGAAAGATCGAGTTCCAGGAGATCGGCAATTTTGATCATGACGCTCAAACCTGGGTCTTAGAAAGGGTGCTGAAGCTTAACTCAACTGACGTCATCGCGCCGATAAAGAAAAGCCTTCCCCTGCCTCTATACAGTCGTCGGTCCACGCCTACTGACAATACAATAACAGTCCATATTTAGTATTTTCCAATGATTGCGCCCACCCTCAGAAATGTTGCCCACACACGCTTATTGAAGTTGCGATTTACAGGTGCATCGGCGCCAAATACTCCAATGCGCTCTTCGATATAAGGTTTTGACCATCGAACCCAAAGCCAATGGACCGCTACCATTGCGATGAGGATCGCGGTCAATTGGGCGTGGGGGGGGTCATAGAGCGGAGCTGCGGCTACGCCCAGGTTGAAGGGAATGACGGACCACAAATCGAGATCGAGCCGATGTTTGATCATAAACTCTACACGCGGGTTTTGTTGGGGAAGGGGATCGGAGATCTCATGCACGATTTAACCTCTGAACCGGCTCATAGTATAAACCTCCTTCAAGGGTAGACAACAGCAAACGGCCATTCGATCTTTTGACCTGGGACGCTCCGGCAGGTTTAAACACTAGGATAGATTTTATTTCGCTTTGATCTGACCTGAAGTGTGATGGCTTTATTGAGTATATTGCTGGTGAGCATTGCGCCACCTCGGCCGTGGCCGGGTTTTACCGTCTGATCACTGCCGACTTTGCGCCGCATAAAGTTGTTTTCGTTTATGGCCACTACCTTGGCGACTCCGCCGCCGGCGGTCACGGTGGCAATGGCGTCGGCGGCGCGCCAAACAAAATCGGCGGCATGTGCGCTGACCACTAATAATCTCGTTGTGTCATTCATAGCTCAAACCAAGCTGCTCGAGCTTCGCGCGCATCCATGGATGTCGGGCCCCCACTCGCCGGCGGCCAAGCGCGCCCCGACTTGCGCTTCGCGTTTCTCGCGCTCGGCGGCGGCGGCTACTCGCTCCATCTGGGCGCGCGGCACAATGACGATTCCGTCATCATCCGCGACGACGGCATCTCCGGGATTTACAAGAGTACCGGCCGCATACGACGGGTACGTCGACATCGCCCAGCGTCGCCTTGATTGGCCGAGATGGCTTTCGACCAAACGGGGAATTTCATGGCGGTCAACTCACTGACGTCGCGGCAGCCAGCGTCGATGACGACGCCCACACCTCCGTGCGCGCGGAAAGAGGTTGCGAGCAAGTCGCCCAACATGGCGTTGGTATTTGGGGAACTCATGGCCACGACTATGACATCGCCTTGCTGGCAAAGACCGGCGGCGTCATGCATCATGATGTTGTCGCCGGGATGCGCCAAAAACCGTAAGCGCGCTCCCTACTGTTTTTGCGCCGGGATAGATCGGTCTCAGATACGACGCCAGCAAGCCGGTGCGTCTTGCGCCTCATGGATGGTTGCGACGCCAAACCGGCCGAGCTGTAGCAACTATTCGGCCGTTGGCTTCTCTACATTCTTAACCGCTCTGCTCATAGCTCCTCTTTTGGGAACACTTGCCCATCAAACAATTTGCGCGCGGTGCGCACCAGCCCCGCGCGCTTCACTGAGCCGTCAGCTACAAGTGCACGGTGAACTCACCGGTGGGATGCTCGACGGAGAGCGAGATGTCGTTTCCCGGCGGATCGCAGGCAACTCCGCCGCCACTGTGCTGGACAAGACACACGCGGTGGCAACCGACACCGCTCCGAGTTCGCCGATGGAGGTGTGACAATCGTGCGGGGTGAGGGTGCGAGTGGTGACCGCGCCGCCGCGCCACGGCGGCGCGGTCAGGCACATTTTGGGGATCACTTTCCGCTGGACGTCTCCCAAACCCATGCGCGCTCCCGCATCGAGACGCAGAGACTCAATCCGAGATTTCAGCTCGCTATCGTTATTCAGCTCGTCGACACTCTCGGATCCGCTCTTGACGAAAGATGCCGCGGGCATCACCGCGCCCGGCATACCGTTATCAATACCAGTCGCCGGCACGCCGTCGGCAGCAGCGATCCGCAGACCGACCCGGCTACATTCAGGAAGTCGATCTTGATGGTCGCGCCCGTGCCGGGAACGCCGTCGATTCTTGTCTCGCCCTGGTACTGCACAATCCCGCCCGGAGTGCCGGCGACCAGATCCGCGAACGTACCGGTGTTTAAGGTCCGCGCCCCGACTGTTGTTTCGCCATCGCACGCTTCGACCAAGCCGCGTTCAATGGCAAACGGCACGACGGCCGCGAGAATGTTGCCGGAGTTCGGCGTGGTATCGACTAGCGGCTCGTTCACTGACACTTGCGCAAAGAGAAAGTCGATGTCGATGCCGGGATCTTTGGAACGCTCGACAATCGCCACTTCGCTTCGCAAGGGATGGGCGCCGCCGATGCCATCAATCTGATTGACATCGGGCGATCCCATGAGTGAAAGGAAAAGGGCATCGCGCGCGACCGGTTCCGCCGGCAAATCTTGCGCGAGAAAATATGAACTCCGGAAGTGCCGCCACGCATCCGCATGAAGCGCACCCCCGCCATCTTTCTTACTCGACCTCCGGCGTACCGTAGGTATGGAATGATTCCACCGTCTTCAATCCCCATGCCTGGCCGCGGGCGCGATCCGCCTCAGTCCAAATCACCGGCTTCCAGTCGGGCGCGAGAATCGTATAGCCGCCCGAGGCCAACTCAAAACGATTCCCTCCCGGCTCGAAGACATAGAGGAAGAATGTCTGTCCAATGGCATGCTTATGCGGGCCGGTCTCGATCTTCACGTCGTTTTCAACGAGCAGATCGGCCGCGCGCAGCACTTCTTCCCGCGTATCGGTGAAGTAAGTCAAATGATGCAATCGACCGTGGCCACCGGCGCTGTCGCGGGTAATGGCGAGGTCGTACGACTTGTTGGTCGCGGTCAGCCAAGCTCCCATTTCCCTACCGTCGTCGAGAACGATCTGCTCTGTTACCTTCATGCCTAACAGCTCTTGATAGAACTGCCTGTTGGCCTTGACATCCGCAGCCAGGAGATTGATGTGATCTAGCCGCCGCGGCGCGGCTCCGTAGGTTCCGCGCTTTTGCGGGTTGTTCTTGAGATGGGTAGCCAGGTCCGGCGGCGCGACGAAAAGCTGCGTGTCGAAATACAGTTCAATAGCGTGGCCCTCGGGTGAGGCAAAGCGATAGGCGCGGCCATGACCGACATCGCCGTCAAGCCACCGCCCTTCCAGATTCCCGGCGAGCCGTTCGAGAGTCTCGTTGCTCGCCGTACGAAAGGCGAAATGACCCACCCCGGCGGCCTTCGCCGCGGTGAGTTTTAAAGTGGCGAACTCGTAATCGCCCCACGCGCGCAAGTAGACCGAGTCGCCTTGCCCGCCACTTTCATGCAAACCAATCAGATCTTTGAAGAACGCCAAACTTTCTTCCAGCTTCGGCGTGAGCAACTCGATGTGTCCCAGATGAGCAACGTCGCTGAATCGAGGTTGATAACTCATTCGACGTTCATGGTGCCGTGCAGACTTGCGTTCGAATCATTCCCCGCCCAAACGTCGTACGCACCTCGCTCCCTCACCCACTTGCGTTCCGCCGCGCTCCAATAGCTCAACTCGTCATTGCTCACGGTGAAATGCACTGTCTTCTTCTCTCCAGGCTGCAGTGTCACCCGCTCAAAGCCCTTGAGCAAGCGAACCGGGCGCGATGCCTTCCCTGCCCGCTGGTGAAGGTAGAGTTGCACAACTTCATCGCCCGCGCGGCTGCCGGTGTTCGCCACTTCCACCGAAACTCCTTCGTTGTTCACCCGCAGATTTGAGATAGCAAACTGAGTATAGCTCAGACCATAGCCGAAGGGATACAAGGGCGAACTGGGCTCATCCCAATAGCGCGACACAAAACCCGGCGAACCTTCCGGTTGGTGAGTCAAATTGTGGGCATAGTAGATGGGCACTTGGCCAACGGTTCTCGGAAATGTTACGGGCAACTTACCGCCAGGATTGGCGTCGCCGAAGAGTAGATCCGCCACCGCGTGCCCGCCTTCTGTGCCGGGATACCACGCCTCCAAAATGGCCGGAACATGTTCCGCCGCCCAGGCGATACTGAGCGGACGGCCGTTCAACAGCACCAACACCACAGGCTTGCCGGTGGCCATCACTTTCTCAAGCAGTTCCTCCTGCCGCCCGGGGAGATCGAGCGCGGTACGCGAGGCGCTCTCACCGCTCATATCTTGCGTCTCGCCTAAAACCATGATCGCGAGATCAGAGGCGGAGGCGAGTGCTACGGCTTTCTGAATCTCCGCAGTATTTTGTTCGTCCGTCAATGGCGCGGCTCTTTTGATGCCGGTGAGGGCATCGAACATTGACGGAACCTTGCGCCTGATCTCACAGCCCAAAGCCGTTTCCACTTTCACGCCCGCGCCGAGCTTATCGCGGATGCCGCGCGCGACACTGATGGCCTGCGTTGGATCGTCGGCAACGGTCCATGGGCCGCGAATATCCACCGACGAATCGGCCATCGGACCAATCACCGCTATGGAAGAGTACTTAGCGCGATCAAGCGGCAAAAGGGAACCTTCGTTGCGCAGAAGAACCGCGGTGCGCACGGCGGCACGGCGCGCTTCCTGTTTATGTTCCGGCGCATCGAAAACGGCCTTGGCGGCGGCCTCATCGACATAGGGATTCTCAAACAGGCCGAGCCTGATTTTCGAAGCGAGAATCGGACGCACCATAGCGTCGATCTGCGTTTCCTTGATGCGCCCAGCCTTCACGAGCTTGGCCAAATTGTCTTCATAGGTGCGGCTACCCATATCCATATTCACGCCGGCTACAAATGCCAGATAGGCGGCGTCTTCTGCATCTTTGGCAAAGCCGTGAGTCACCAAATCCCTCACGGCGAACGCGTCGCTCACCACAAAGCCCTGGAAGTGCCACTTCTCGCGAAGCACATCCTCGAGCAGGAAACGATTGCCGGTGGCGGGCACGCCATTGAGATCCATATAAGCGCTCATCAAGGTAGCCGAACCCGCTTCAACGGCCGCATGGAAGGGCGGCAGATAGACATTCCAAAGCTGCTCTTCCGGAATATAAGACGAGTCGTAATCGCGGCCGCCTTCCGCCGCGCCATAACCAGCGAAATGTTTGACGGAGGTGAGCACATGGCCGCTCTCGCCTGCAAACGCGCCTTGAAAACCCTTCACTTGCGCTCGAGCCATGGCCGATCCCAAGAACGGATCTTCACCTGCGCCCTCGACAATGCGTCCCCAGCGCGGATCGCGCGCGATATCAACCATGGGCGCAAAGGTCCAGCGAACGCCGGCGGCACTTGCCTCGCGAGCCGCTACCGCTTGCGCCCGCTCGGCGGTTGTTGGATCAAACGAGGCGGCCATGGCCAGCGGAACAGGGAAGACGGTTTTGAAACCGTGGATGACATCCAAGCCAAACAGCAGCGGAATATGCAGTCGTGATTTCTCGACCGCTATATGCTGCAGCCGGTTGGTGACGGCAGCGTCGGAAACAAAGAGGAGTGAGCCATACTGGCCATGCGCGATGTCTTCGTCTCTCAAGGGCGGCATTCCGGCAACATCCACGGGCAGCGCGAAAAGCTGGTTCAATTGGCCGATCTTTTCTTGGAGGGTCATCTGCTTGAGGAGAGAATCGACTCGCTGCTTGACCTGAGACTCAGGTACGGGCTGCTGTGAGCGAAGAGCGAGCGCGATCAAGGCGCTTAGCAGGAGTGAAGACAAACGGCGTGGTAGCGGCACTTCATAGGTTTATCACAGCCCTAGCGTGCGGCCGCGCGGCGCGCAACCGGCCGGAGGTCAAGGCAATTTGCAAAGCATTTCGCACGTAGCGTTCGTCAGTGAGGCCAGCCGTGATTTCGTCTGGAAACTTGACGAGAGATCGAAAGCGCTCCGCCAACAGATGAAATACCTGCAACTTGACAGCGGGCGTCAGTTCGTTGCGCCGTAATAGCGCCTGATAGGAGAGTTCCACCAGAGTAGGCGTAATCTGCTGGCGCAGTCGCGCGGCCAAGTGCGGAATGGACGCCAACGAATTAAACTTTTCATCGAGGTTCAAGCGCAGCAGATCGGGCAACACCAGGCGGCGCTGCTCGACCACGATAGTGGTGGCCACTAGGTCGCCGAGCCGCTGTTGGCGCGGGCTCAACAGAGCCGCTATCCCACCGACCAGATACAGGAACGGCAACGAATCGAGCGAGCGCAGCAGATTGCGCACGGCGATCTGCGAAGCCTTCAACTTCAATCCATTGGCATCCATGACCCTGAGCGAAAACACCCGCTTGCCGGGCGTTTGGCCATGCCAGAGCCATTCAAATGCAATGCCGTAACCAATGGAAACGGCGAAATACGCGAGTAGCGATAGCGCAACCATACCATCGGCCGTGAGCCAGCCGACGACAATCAGCAGCTTGCCGATGATGGTGCTGATGGTGGCAATGGCCAAGACATCAATCACCCACGCCAGAAACCGCGACACCACGCCTGCCAGAGGCAGTCGAAAGCGCACGCCCTCGGGCGTTTCAATCACCACCGCATTGGCTAAAGCTGTCATGCGCCCCCCGCTCGCGACAGGAAGAGCGTCAAGCCCGCAAGCTCGAGTACGCCGAATGCAATTTTCCAACTGTAAGGCAATACCGGATAGTGATACTGGGAGATGAAGGCTTCAATGATACCGGCCCAAACGAGCATCACGGTCAACCCGCCGGCGAGCGTGAGGACATCCGGCAGGACGGTCCGCAAGCGGGTTCGCCGCGTAGATAAGTCGGGCATTGACGAGTTACCCCAGCCAATCAGCGCCGACGCCAGTACGAAGCCCGCTTGTCCCGCTATCAAAATTGCCGGAATCTCAATCACGCCGTGCGGCAGCAACCAACCGAGCAGGAATTGCACCTGTCCGCCGTAAACATAATCTACCGCGACGGCTCCTAAAATCACGCCGTTGTAAAAAAGCAGGATGGTAGTGCCGATTCCCCAAGTCGCTCCGAGCGCAAAAGTCAATAACGAGACTTTGATGTTATTCGTCATCAATTGTGCGGAGAAGGTTCCTTTGTGCCCGCTGAGGCGGTCGGTTTTGGCGGATTCCTCCTGCTTGACGCGTTCGGCGGGCGATTGCATGAGGCCAGGGAAAGGCATGATTGTGCGTTTCGCATCGTTATCCGCCGCGACCACGCTCCAGCCAAAAGCCGCGCCCGCAATAGTGAGTGCAACGGCGAGCGCAAAGGCGCGGGCGTGTCTGCGAAACGTTTTGGGGAAGGTTGAGAAGAACCAGTGTAGAGGCTGAAATCGTTGCGCCGCGGCGCGGTTTGGATGACATTCGGCGTAGGCGCGCGCGACGAGCGATTCGAGGAACTCGCGGGAATTGGGCTCGGCTGAAAACGTGGACAAGCGCGCCAACGCCGAGGCCGCGCGCTGATAAAGATATTCGAGGCGGGTGAGCTGATGCAAGCTGAGGGTGACGAAGCGATCGTTCTCGATCTGGTCGAGCAGACTATTCAACTCGTCCCAATAAGGCCGCTCGGTTTGCAGAAATCGTGCGAGGTCGAGGATCAAAGCGCCTGCCTCCGCTTCACGTCGTTGTATTGGCGAACGAGGTCCAAGCCAACCGAGCCGGGAGTGAGCAGCGACATGCCCACACCCAGCCGACGCAGATTCTTTTCGAGATCTTTGAGCGTAGCCCACTGCAAGTGCCCCGCTAAACGCTCGCCAATCTCATGCTGATTTTCGGCTAGCTTGCCCGAGAATAGCGGCCGGACTTGTTCATCGCCCAGGCGGTTCACCAAAACCACGTGACGCCGGGAAAGCAAGTGAACGTCACGCAGAAAGGTTTCAGCGAGCAGCGGGTCTGCCAAGTCGGTGAGGAACAGCAGCAGCGACCGCCGCCGGATGCGCAGCTGCAAAAAAGCGAAGAGCTCGGCGAAGTCGGGCGAAACGGGGGTAGGCTGCAAATCGAAGATGGCTTCCCGGCAGCGCGCGAAGTGCGGTTTGCCGCGCGCCGGAGCGACGAAATGGTCGACGCGGTCGCTAAACGTCACCAAGCCGAAGTTGTCGCCATTGTTCTCCGCCGCCAGCGCGAGCATGAGAGCGGCGCCGACAAACCGCTCCACCGCCGCCGCGCGTGCTCCCAGCCGCGACGAATCGATTAGCGCATATACATCCTGGGTGCGTTCCACCTGAAATACTTTTACAATTGGGCGGCCGCGGCGCGCACTGGCTTTCCAGGCGATTTCGTCGTAACTGTCACCCGCGGCATAATCGCGCAGACGCTCGAATTCGCGGCCCCGGCCGATGGTGCGTTGCGCGCGTAGGCCGCCGAGTTTCTTCAACAGAAGCAACTTAACGCCGGGCTCGCGCTCGAGATCGGGGAACACGCGGATCTCCGTGCTCAATTCTTTGGCGACACGCACATGCCAGAGATGCCAGGGCGATGGCGCGCGCAGGTGGCAGCGCGCTACTATATAGCGGCCGCGTCGGAGGGGGAGGCAGTCGAAATTAGCTTGAGATGCGCCCGCTTTAAGCGACATTACCTTGGTAGATGTTTCCAGGCCAACGGGTAAATCGAGACTCACTTGGAGTCGTCCGGCCACTTGGAGTTCGAAGCGCGCGGGCCTTGCTTTAAACCATTTCAGAAACGGCGGAGCAGCAACATTCACAGCGGTTAAGCGGCGGCAGCCTAGCCAAGCATCCCCGACGGCGATGATCAGAAAAACGAACAGCAACAAAAAACACTCGGCTTGCCATTGCGGCTGGAGAGATGCCACGGCGCACGCCGGTAGAGCCAGCACGGCAACTAAAACTATCAGCGGCGCGCGGGGTGAAATCATCGCGGTACCGGCACTTCGTTGAAGATTTGCTCGATCACTTCAGACGGAAGCACGCCCTCGACTTCCGATTCAGGCCGTAGGATGAGGCGATGTTCGAGCACGGGCCAAGCCATGGTGCGCACATCGTCAGGCGTTACGAAATCGCGGCCTTCCAGCGCCGCTTTGGCGCGACTGGCCAACAATAAGCCTTGCGTCGCGCGCGGACCGGCACCGAGCAGCACACCTTCGTGCGTGCGTGTGGCGCGCACGACATCGACAATATATTGCGTCGTCTCGCTGCGCGCGGCTACTGCTGCGAGAGCTGAACGCAAGGTGTCGATATGTCCGTCGAGCACCGGCTGCACGACGCCTTGCTCGAGGCTGGTTTCGGGCGAGGTTCCCAGCAAGGTACGATCCGCCAAGGTGAACTCCTCTTCGCGCGACGGCCAAGTCATGGAAATCTTCATCATGAAACGGTCTTTCTGCGCTTCGGGCAGCGGGTACGTTCCTTCGAATTCGATCGGATTTTGCGTTGCGAAAACCGCGAAATCGGCGGAGAGCTGAATGGTTTCGCGATCGATACTGACGCTGCGCTCCTGCATGGCTTGCAGCAAAGCCGATTGCGTCTTGGCCGGCGCGCGATTGATTTCGTCGGCCAGCAGGAAGGTAGTGAAAATCGGTCCGCGGACAAGCGTGAACTCGTTGCGCTGCAGGTTGAAGACGTTGGTTCCGGTGATATCGGCGGGCATCAGATCGGGCGTGAACTGAATGCGGCCGAAAGGACAGCCCAAGACTTGCGCCAAGGTGCGGGTGAGTAGCGTTTTAGCAATGCCGGGAACGCCTTCGATCAACGCGTGCTGGCGCGCGAGGATGACGATCAGCGCTTGGTCAATGGCGGCGTGCTGGCCGATGATGACTTTGCCGATTTCGGCCTTTACGCGTTCCAGTAAGCGTTGAAATTGATCTAGCGATGTATTCATGTGCGGCTGCGCTTGGGGCGCAAGCCCTCCTGTATGTGGCGATAAGCGGCGACGGGATCGAATTTGTTTGAAATCTCAACGACAACCCTTTGCCGCGGACGCAAACGATTCCATTCCGCCACGCAGGCTTCTATGAGCGCTGGCGGCGTGAGGTGCCGCGCGATAAGACCCGCGAAAACGGCCTGCGCGTCTGCGCCGGAGAGCTGGGTTTGGCGGGCGCGTTCAAAATCCGACGGGGGTGGAAAGCTCACTGAGCGGTTCCAAATAAAAAGCACGGCCAGCAGCAACAATCCGGCGATGAGGCCCTGCAGGCGATAACGGCGCGCTAAGCCCGCGATGCTGCCAGATTCTTCCAACCCAAAATGGGTCTCTTCGAAGACGATGGAAGTATTCGCACCCAGCAACGGAGGCAGCACCGCTTCCATGGAATGATCGCCGCCTAGAATTTCATTCGACAATTCGTTGCTATGTAAGGCTACAACCACGGTTCCCTGCGCGCCGAAAGTTTTTTGCCAAGTGTCGCCCACGCCGCTCACCGGCTGCCAGGTGGAATCGCGTTCGAGCCCGCTCTTCAAAAAACGCAGACCCCAGCGGGCTTGGATGGCCGATGGATTCTTCGCATTGGTTTTCGCCGTGGGGGCATAATCAGTGACGCAAACGACGAGACGGTTGTTGGGCTGGCTGAGTTTCTCGAACTGTTCGATAAGGCTAGCGTCCGCGGCGTTGAGATCGTCCGGGGTGACGCCGAGAAAAAGAATCGTAGTAGCAGCGGGTCGCCACCGGCTCAGCGGCTGGAAGTTGCGCGAAACAGCGAGCGCCTGAATACTCGCCAGCCCGTCGTAGAGCAGCTTTGCTCCCTTGGGTCCGGCATTCAGCGACGACATGTCCGGAAAAGAATCGCCGGCGCCGTTGTCAGCGAAGTACAGCGCGCCGGCCAATAAGCCGAACAACAGCAGCAGTGCGCCGGCAAGAGCGAGCCAATTACGTTTTGGCATGACGGCGTATTTCCTCCACATCTTGCTCGAACACGGCGACGAACTCCGGGGTTACTTCGTCAAAGCCATACCAGACGCGTTCAAAATTTCGATTCGAATGGGCAAACGGAGCGGCGGCCGGAGAGCCCTGCGGGCGCAGGCGCAATTCCCTTTCATAAATGGAATTGGATTTTGCGCGCGCGACTTTGATGAGATGTTGTGCGCCGAGATGAGAGAGATTAGATAAGTACATGGCGCGGACAGCCAAGCGCTGTTCACCCTGAGCCAGCAAATCGCGCGCGAGGCGCAGCCATTCTTCTTCCGGCAAATCGGAAGCGAGAATATGATCGGCGCGCAAATCGTGAGTTTCCGTTTGTCCAACGTCGGAGGTGACCGGCTCTGGCGCCTTGGCGAATAAGCGCACGACTGCGATTATGGCCGCCAGTAATACGAGCGCACCCACCAGGTAGAGCAGCCAGTGGACATCGCTTTTCGATGCGGCCAGCGAAGACTTGGAAGAGGAATGGAGGGGACTGCGTTCCAGCAGTTCGCGCAGCCACTTGCCCAGATTGGAAAACCAGGATTCAACCACCTTGCCGGCGGCCGCAAGATCATGGCTGAATCTGTTGAAAAAAGCCGCGCCCGGACCGCGCTGCTGCTCATTCCGGGTGCGCAACCAGGCGTAACCGTCGCTTTCCGCTGCATGCCGCAAGGCTGCGGAAAGCTTTTGTTGAGAGACGGCATACGGGGCAGTTTCGGCGGCCTTTATTGTCGAATGCGGCGCGAGGAGCAACGCAAGCAGTGCTAATGCGGCAACTTGCTGTAACCGCGCCAGCAGATCTCTGCCATCGGTGCGGGCTTCGGAATAAAAGCAACGCACTACGCAATAAGCGAGAACCAGGGGATCAATGACGAGCCAGGCGAGCGCCAACACGACGCAGAAGACATGGAAGCTAAATACTCCGCCCGAATGGCGAGTGAGACTCTCGGAACCGGTGAAGGTGCGCACCAGAAACGGCAAGCCGGCCAGTACGACATAGATGTTCACGAAGACAAGAAAAAAAAGGAGGCAAAGAATCAAAACGCCGAGCCAATTGCCGCGCATGTTAAAGCTCGCGCGTTGGGCCGATTTGGCGATCACCCGCCGCAGAGTAGCGCCGGACATGGCGGCTTCTATAGCAGCGTTGCGGAAGAAAGCGGACGTCCAGGGAAGGGGCAGAACTGAGACGGCGGCAAAGGGAAAGGCCATTAGTTTCATGCTTTGCAAAATACTCTGCAAATAAAAAACATTCCAGAAGCCGGCGCGTGGCGCGCTGCCGGGTCCGTTCATGGTGGCGAGCAGCGCTGCGCCGAACCTGGCTTTCCAGGCGCACGACCAGAAATACACGAAGGCGCAGGCGAGCGACTCGAGAGCGCAGCGTTCGGCCAGATAACCGGCAGTCATATCGTGAACAAAAGCCAGCAGCGTTAAGAGAAAAGGAACGGCGGAGAGGAGGTATTCGACCCAGGCGCGGGCATCTTGGCGGCGCAAGAGGATAATGGCTTCTTCTATCTGCTGGATGGGATTGGCAGGCATATTATTGGCCCGAAGCCGGCCCAGGAAAGGATGCCAACAGCAACTGACCCACGCCGTAAAAATAGATCCACGCCACGGCGAAGGCGAGAAGGCACAGAGTGGGCGTCATCACCCACTTGACAGCGCGCCAGCGTGATTTGGCATCCTGCGGTGGAGCGGCGATGGCGCGCAGGCAGGCCGAACAAACGAACTGGCCGGCATGTTCGGTTACGCATTCGCGGCAGTAGAAGTGCTCGCAGCGCGGACAGCGGCACACGGCTTCCCGTTGTTCATGCAGAAAGCAGCGGAGCTGGCTTAATGGCTGGATGGTTCACCTCGGCGGTATGCCTTCCATTTTGCAAGGAACAGAATCAGGCCAAAAAGAGCAAGGGCCAGTTGCAGCGCCGCTCTTCCTTCCTGGTAATAAAGCATGACGCTGAGGAGGTCTACACCGCCGCGGATGCGAAGGGCTCCCAGGTAAATGGCTATGCTGGCACCGAGCATGAAGCCGGCAGCTTGAAGGATTGTGTAGGCAACCATGAATCTCCGCAAAGAATTCACGAACCGGATGCCGGCTAGATAACGAACAGCCTGGAAGGCTAGCGCGAGTTCGGTAATGATGGTGCCATAGGCAATCCAGTTTTGAAGGTTGGCCGGCAAATCGCGGGCACGCGCAAACCAGAAGGTCACAACCGAACCAACGAGCAAAACAAGGAGCGCGGCGGCCACGAAGATAAATCCGCGCAAAGCGCGCCGGCGCTGTTCGCGCTGATCGGCTTCGGAAAGAACAGCGAGGGGCGAAGGCGCACTGGATTCCGCGCGCTGGATGAAAGCCAGCACTTCCTCCTCTACAGGCGGCATATCTTCCGGCAGGTTTCCCTGTTCCGCAGTGATGCGTTCACCCAATCTGGCTATCACGACGCGGGCAGCGGCGCGGCGAATCAGCGAAGGAAGCACTTCGCGGCTGACAGCGGTTTGGATGGAGCAACGGCAACTGCGGCGGAATGTCAAATCCAGCCGAAGAGCGAGGACCACGGCGAAGGTGAGCGCGGCGATCCATGAATAGCGCGGACCATTTCCGCCCGCGGCAAACAATGAAATCACGAAAACAATGAGCAGCACCAGCCACCAGCCCAGACTTCCCCAGCGAGCGCGTCTCTCGACGATCAAGGCCTCGATATCGCGGTAATAAAAGCGCCGGTATTCTTCGCTGAAGCGCGTGCCGCTGACGGAGAGAATGTGATCGGCACCCTCCCACAAGCTGGCTTTGCGCAGGAAGCCATGAAAGGCGCCGGACAGCTGCACATATGGAAATTCCGGCGTCATTTTCTTGTGCCAATCGTTCTTTGCGCGTAGACGGCCGCGAAAATAACCAGAGCGATAAAACTCATTTCAAGCAGCACAATCACCAAGGCGAGCACAAAACGCCACTTCCCTCGCGGAATGATGCTGGACGGCCTTTTCCAATAGCGGATGGCCAGATACACGACCACGGGCGCGCTCACGATGCTCGGGTAAAAGAAAAGCAGGAACGGCAGAGTGGCCAGCGCCAGAGCAATGGAATCGAAAAGTGTGCGCTGTTTTTGCAACGCCTGGATGGGGCCGCCGGAATCTCCGGAGACGAGGCAGCTCGGGCACCAAATTTTTGCGTCCACTTCCACTTCGCACAGCGCACAAAGAAAACGGCCGCATTTGTTGCACAGCGCAACTGCACGCTTGCCTGGGTGTTCGTAGCATGAAGCCTCGCCCTCGGCGCTGAGCAGGCTTGGCGCATCGATTTTGCCGCGGGGCCGAAACAGCGCCGGGAAAAGAGTAACGCTGAGATCCGTGGCGCAGCCGGCACACGAACCCTGCACCGATGGGTGCCGGAAGAAGCGCTCGGGCAAAGCGCTATTGCAAGTGGGGCAAAAGACCAGCACGGCGGCCTAATCCCGTATGACGCGGGTGCTGCAAATATGATCGTGCAGCGCGCGCTTCTGGTCGTCGAATGCCGCCATGATGAAGCCGATACAAAGAATCAAACCGCTGAGGATCTGGGCAAAATAGCGGGCGAAAGCGCGGCCCACGCTAATGGGGCCGCCGGTTGCCGTTACCACTTTCACGCCCATCAGCATTTTTCCCAACGTCGCGCCTTTTTGGCTGATGAAATAAACGTAATAGGCGATTTGGACGGCGTAAGTGATAAGCGTTCCTACGCCAAAGAGGGTCGCGAACAGGCCCGGGCGATAGGTTTCAAAGCCGGAATTGATGCCGAAAAGAGTTAAGCCCATGCGCACCGGAAGAGCGAAGATGCTGAGAAGTATGCCGTCAATGAGGAGCGCCGCGCCACGCCGCCAGAAACCGCCGTAGACGACACCGCCCGCGACGGTAACGCCTTCGCGCATGCGTTGCACGTAACCCGGCTTACAATCGCCGCACACCGCAGCCGCGCCAAAGAGCGCCAAATCTTCCGCCGCGAAAGGTCTGCCGCATTCGGAGCAAAATTGCCGAGGGCCTGATTGCTCTGCCGCACTGGTTGCCATAGTTGTAACCTCCGGTAGTTTTGCATAGAGTATCACGAGCGCGCGGCAACTCGTTCGCCGCCTCAGCTATTATGCAGGTAGAACGCAGAGCGCAATGATCAACGGCGCACAAACCGCACGCCAGCAATTGCCCGTCGAACCACAGGCTGAAAGCATCATTATCGAGCCCGGTTTTCTGGCGCGCAACTGGTGGCTGTTGCGGCGAGCCTTCGTAGCCGCTTATGAGGACAATTGCTTCGGCATCGCTAAAGGCGCAGCCTATTCCGGCTTGCTTTCGCTGTTCCCCATTCTCACGATTTTCACGGCGATTTTGATTCAGGCGAACGCGCAAGCGGTCGTGCATGTGATTGAACGGTTCGTCCAGAATGTTTTGCCGCCGGGCACGGAAGATCTCGTGTTGTCGCGCTTGCGTGGGCAGGCACGGCGCGGCATTTCGCTGCCGGTGCTCGCCGTTGTGGGCGCCGTCTGGGCGGGTTCGGGAGCGATGGCGAGTTTGATGGAAGGTTTCCAGGCCGCCTACCGGATTCCGTCCGGCCGTCCATTCTTACAGCAGCGCGCGATGGCGGTATTTCTGTTGCTGATCGCTGCCTTTCCGGCCGTGGGAGCATCGTCGCTCATCATTTTCGGCAACAGAATCGAAGCCGTGATGATTAACTGGGCCGGCATCTCCGATCTCAGCACGCCCTTGGAATTGGCCTGGAAATTGGCCCGCCTGCTGGTGGCGTTCGCCGCCACCATTTTTGTCACTGGGCTGCTTTACTATTTTGGACCGAATCACCGGCCGATCGCAAAGCAGGTTGGGACCAAGAGCGCGTCTCGTTTCATGCGCGTTTGGCCGGGTGCACTAGTGGCGACAGTGCTGTGGTTGATGGCCACTACGCTGTTCGCCTGGTATGTGAATCACCTGGGAAATTACAGCCTCTTTTACGGCAGCGTGGGCACCGTGGTTGTACTGCTGATCTGGCTTTACCTTATTGCCTGTATCTCGCTCATCGGCTGCGAATTCAACGCGGAACGCGAGCGCATTGATGAGCTGGCGATTCCGGACTAACTGCGGCTCTAGTCCATTTCTTGCTTCTATACTGGGTGCGTGGCGTTCAAACTAGGAATCGACTATCAGCCGCGCGGCGATCAAGCCGCCGCCATAGAACAGTTGACCCGCGGATTGTTTGAAGCCGAACAGCATCAAACGCTGCTTGGCGTTACCGGATCAGGAAAGACGTTTACCGTAGCGAAGATCATCGAAGCTTGTGGACGGCCATCCTTGGTTTTGGCGCACAATAAGACGCTGGCCGCGCAGTTGTACCACGAGTTCAAGACGTTCTTTCCGGGGAACGCGGTCGAATATTTTGTCAGTTACTACGATTACTATCAGCCGGAAGCGTACATTCCCTCCGGCGACATCTACATCGAAAAGGAAGCGACCATCAACGACGAGCTGGATAAGCTGCGGCTATCCGCCACCAGATCGCTGTTTGAGCGACGCGATTGCGTGATCGTCGCCAGCGTCAGTTGCATTTACGGTTTGGGATCGCCCGACGCCTATTATGGGATGTTGCTGATGCTCGAAAAGGGCCAGAAGATCAGCCGGAAGGAGATACTGCAGCGGCTGGTCGAAATCCTGTACGAGCGCAACGATCATGATTTCAAACGCGGCACATTTCGCGTGCGCGGCGACGTGATTGAACTTTATCCGACTTATGACGACAACGCATTCCGCATCGAATTGTGGGGCGATGAGATTGAATCTTTAAGCCAGATCGACCCGCTTCTGGGCCAAGTGAAACAGACTTATCTGCGCTTGCCCATTTATCCGAAAACACACTACGTCATGGATGCGCCCACCCGCGAGCAGGCCATGCGCAGTATAGAAAATGAACTGCAATGGTGGCGTAAAGAGCTAGAGGACAAGTGCAAGCTGATTGAAGCGCAGCGCGTCTACCAGCGCACGATGTTCGATCTGGAGATGATCAAGCAAATCGGCTATTGCCATGGAATCGAAAACTATTCGCGGCATTTTTCAGGCCGCTTGCCGGGCGAAGCGCCGCCTACGCTTTTGGATTACCTGCCGAACGACGCCTTGATCTTCATCGACGAAAGCCACCAGACCATTCCGCAATTGCAGGGCATGTATCACGGCGACCGGTCAAGAAAAGACGTTCTGGTGAATTATGGTTTTCGCTTGCCAAGCGCGAGAGATAACCGACCGCTGACTTTTGAAGAGTTTGAAAACCGGGTGTCACAAGTTATTTATGTTTCGGCTACGCCCGGGCCTTATGAACTCACTAAGTCGGCCGGGGTTATTGTCGAGCAGATCATCAGACCCACTGGACTGGTTGACCCTGAAATCGAAGTCCGGCCGATTAAGGGCCAAGTTGACGATTTGCTCAATGAGATCCGGCTGCGCGCCGAAGTGAACGAGAGAGTCCTCGTAACAACGCTCACGAAGAGAATGTCGGAGGATCTGGCGGAGTATTACGCGGAGGTCGGAGTGAAATGCGCGTATTTACATTCCGAGGTCAGCACGCTCGACCGCATTAAAATCCTGCGAGACTTGCGGAAGGGAATCTTCGATGTGCTCATTGGGGTAAACCTGCTGCGCGAAGGGCTGGATTTGCCGGAAGTTTCGTTGGTCGCGATTCTGGACGCGGACAAGGAAGGCTTTCTGCGTTCGAGCGGGTCGCTGATACAGACGATCGGGCGGGCGGCTCGAAACCTACGCGGACGAGCGATTCTTTATGCGGACGTGATCACCAAGAGCATGGATCAGGCCATGACGGAGACTGGACGGCGGCGCGCGATCCAACAGGCTTATAACGAAGCGAACGATATTACACCGCAGTCGATTGTCAAGCCGATCGACATGAGTCTCGTGGCCATTGCGGAAGCGGATTATCTGACGGTGCCGCTAGACGATGAGCCGGAAAGCGGCGAGGAACTGAGCGCGGAACAGCGCACCACCCTTATTGGCGAGCTTGAAACGAAGATGAAGCAAGCGGCGAAAGCGTTTGAGTTTGAAAAGGCGGCGCAGTACCGGGACCGCATGAAGGCATTGAAAGCGAGCATCGTGCATGAAGAAGCCACTGCAAGTGGGCCTGGTGGTGGAGGGTAATGCCACCTCCTCACCGGTGTTGCGATTGAGTTGCATGGTTGAAGAGCTTGGCCCCATCAAATCCGTTGGCTTGCAAGTGGCGCGCCGAATTTCAAATTTTCTGCGGGCCGGCTATGGCGTTACAGACTACCTCGATCTTGGCCGCGCGAATCTGATTTTGCTGCGACTACCGGATAGTGAAGTGCGGCGGGTGGTGGATGAGCTTTGTGAAACAGAGCTGCCTTTCGGCGAGTTGTCTTTTGTGGTTTGCGAAACATGGCTGACGGCGGATGTGCTGGCTCCTCTGCGCCGGCGCGGCTCGCAGGCCGCCAGCTTGGTGAGTACGGTGCCGCATTCTCAAAATTCGTTTGCCGTTGAAGGCGACTTAGGGGCAGTGAGGAAGATCAAGCGTTTGTTGGAGCGTGGGGGAGCGCGCGCTATTGAACTTCGGCCGGGAACTAAACCGGGATACTTTGCGGCCAATTTATTGGTCACGGCCATTCCTATTCCAGTTCTGCAACTTGCCCAACAGGCGCTGCGCGACAGCGGCGTAGCGGGCAACGATTTGGCGGTTTTGATGAATGAATGGTCGGAAGTGCTGAGGCAGCGAGTCAAGAAGGGCGGGCGAGCGGCTTGGGGCGGACCCTTAGCGGAATGCAGCGCGGAAGTAGCGAACGAACATCTTAGGCTGCTCGCGCTGCGAGATCCAGGACTAGCTCTCGCATTGAACGAGTGGTTGGCGCTGGCGAAACGTAAAACCGCGAAGCGCGCTAAGAGCCAGGCTGCCGGCGTCAGCTAGCTTCAGAAAGCAGATGACGCGCCAGAATCAACTGCGCCACGCTCCAAAGCTGGGCGGGACAGCCGCCTGGATTTTGGGGTGGTTCAGCGTCATACACTTCACTGATGGAGCCGACGCAGCAGGCAGCGAACTGATCTTCGACACTTTGGAGAATCTTTTCGCAATACGCCACACTGAAGCTGCTGTGCCCAAACGCGTACAGGTAGGCGCCGATGAACGGCCCAACGAGCCAAGGCCAAACAGTACCTTGGTGATAAGCGCAGTCGCGCGAGCGCATGTCGCCTTCAAAACGGGGACGATACGCGGGGTCGCCGGGTGCGAGCGTGCGCAAACCCACCGGCGTCAGCAATCGATCTCGCACGACTATGACCACGGACTGCGCGCGCTCGCGCTGAATGAGCGGAAAAGGCAATGAAACACTAAAGAGTTGGTTAGGGCGAATGCCGGCATCATTAGCAGTGGGCGTGAGAACGTCGTAAAGACAACCGGTTTGCTCGTTCCAGAAACGCCGGCTGAAAGAAGAATGGGTTGCGTTGGCTTGGCTGGTGAGCGCAAGAGCGTCGGCCGAGCTGCCGATTTTGGCAGCCCATTCCGCGGTGATGCGCAGCGCGTTGTACCAGAGAGCATTGATCTCAACGGGTTTGCCGATGCGTGGAGTGACGACGTAATCGCCAATTTTGGCATCCATCCAGGTTAGTTGAACACCGGGCGCGCCGGCGTATAGAAGATGATCTGTGGGGTCCATCTTGATGTTGTAGGCAGTGCCGCGAGTATGCCAGGCGATAATATCGAGCGCGGCGGGATATAGCGTGTCATTCAGAAAAGCCAGATCGCCGGATTGCCGGATGTAATCGTAAGCCGCAATGAAAAACCAAAGCGTGGCATCCACGGTGTTGTATTCAACAGCGCCGTGTTGATCGGTGAAGCGGTTGGGAAGCAATCCTTGCCAACGCTGTTCGAGGAGCATGCTGAGAATCTGCCGGGTATCGGACGGTGCAAACCCGGCACGTGACAGAGCGGGCAAGCTGATGAGGGTATCGCGGCTCCAATCGGTAAACCAGGGATAACCGGCCACGAGCGAAGGCTTGCCGTTTTCGCGAAATATTCTGAACTGGTCAAGGGCGCGTGAAAATGGCTGGCGAAATGTCCGGCGTTCCGTTTCGGCAGCAAGGATGCCCTCGATGGCGGTATCGTCCAAGCGGCGGTCATACTCATCGTCTTCAATCGAGGCCAGTAACCAGATGCGGCGGTTGGGCTCCAGATCGAACAGAAGCGAACCCGGCGAGTACAGATCCTCGCGGAAATCAAGTCCACGCTCGAGCTCCCGCAGATATTCGTTGGTCGAGTACCATCTCTCGTCGGGACTGAAAGAATGACCGGAATGAAGGATGGAAAGCGATGGGAATCCCACGTACGGGGAAAACGAGCAGCGACCCGGTTCAACCCGGGCAGCGGACGAAAGGTCTGAATTTTGATGCGCCAGCGAGTGGTAATCGCGCAAAGACAGCATCAGCCGGATGCTGACGGCGCAAGACTGCGAGGCCTGGTAACAGAGCAACACAGACTGTCGCCGCTCGAGCAAACAGACTGTCTTCTCAACGGTCACGCCGTTCAAGCCGTAGCGCCAGGCAGGAAATGGATTGAGTCTGAAATCTTCTAGGAGATCAAATCCATGCGGCTGCACAACGCCGGGATATTGCGCCGCAGCTAGTTCAAATTGCTTTCCAAAGAGCGAAACAGTTTCTTCCACGCGCGACAAAATGGACAGCCGGTCGGCCGGCGGATGCCGTGAGGCGATGAGCAGGGAATGGTAGCGGCGGGTGTTGACGCCCGCCACTGTTCCCATTGCGAATGCGCCGGTGTGATTCGTGTCAAGCCATTCGAGCTGCGACGAACGCGCAAAGTCGTGGCACTTGTCTTTTGCAACAAAAAGAGCAGTGCCGATCAAAGAGTCTGCCACACTCATAGTCTAGGGAATGCAAAAACGATATCAGTGGAAGTTGAAGCAGCGGGAGCTCAATCTGGGCGAACGTACACTCTTGATGGGTGTGCTAAATGTAACGCCGGATTCGTTCTCCGATGGCGGGAAGTATAACGACCCGGATCGCGCTTTTGCCCGCGCGCTGGAGTTGGAAGAGCAGGGTGCGGACATTTTGGATATCGGCGCGGAATCGACCAAGCCAGGTTCGCAGCGCATCAGCGAAGCCGAAGAACTACGGCGTTTGATTCCAGTTTTGAAGCGCTTGAAGGGCAAGCTGAGTATCCCGATTTCAGTGGATACCTATAAGTCCGGTGTAGCCGACAAAGCATTGGAGCATGGAGCGGAGATCATCAACGATCCCAGCGGTATTCTGCTTGACCTGCAGCTGCCTAAAATCGTGACGAAATACGATGCAGGCCTTATCGTGAATCATATGCGCGGCAATCCCGAAACCTGGGCGAAACTGCCGCCGTTGAAGGATTTGATGCGGACCATTGCCATCGACATGGACGCGGCTCTGAACCGCGCCCGGCTGGGTGGAGTGACGAAGCAGCAAATGGTGATCGATCCCGGGTTGGGATTCGGCAAACGGCGCGAACAGAATTCGGAGATTATCGCACGCTTAGGACAGTTGCGGGTATTCGACCTGCCGATCGTGGTGGGGCCGTCGCGCAAGTCGTTCTTAAAGAAGGAAGGCGAACTCGATACCGAGTTTGCCACGGCAGCGGCAGTCACCGCATCTATTTTGAGCGGCGCGCATATTGTACGGGTGCATGACGTAAAGTCAATGAAAGTGGTGGCTGAAATCACCGATGTCATTCAGCAAGCGCGTGAACGGGATGAGGAAGAGCAGCGCGAAAACGCGGCCCCGCCGCCGAGGCCTGCTATTCGGCGGCCGGAGCGCAGCGACGGCGAAGAGCCCATCAAGCGCTTGCGTCCCAGGTTGAAAGATGCACCGCCGCGTCAAGTGCGTTGACAGCGCGGACAATAGTGGGTGCCGCGCTGGCCCAAAACAATGCGCCGAATAGGCTGGCCACAGCGCGGGCACGGATCGCCGGCTCTGCCGTAGACATTGTGTTGTTGCTGATAATTACCGCAAGCGCCGTCTGCATCGACGTAGTTGGAAATGCTGGAGCCGCGATGTTGGATCGCCATCTGAAGAATGGCGGTGATGTGTCCATGCAATTCCTCGGCGCGCGATCGGGAGAGCCGGTTGGCGCGGGCGCGCGGATTGATGCGGGCCGCGAAGAGAGATTCATCCGCGTAGATATTGCCCACCCCACCTATAAACGACTGGTTGAGCAGCAACGGCTTGATGTGTCCGCTGTGGCGTTTAAGCCGTGCGAGAAACTCAGGCACCGTGACAGTGAGCGCGTCGGGGCCGGTGCGCGCGAGGAAACCGGGGATTTCAGGATAGAATTCAACACGGCCGAATTGCCGGATGTCGTCAAAAATCAGCGTGCCGTTATCGAGTTCAAAAATAGCGCGCGCATATTTGGTGCGAGCGCCGTTCCACAGCAGCTTTCCCGTCATGCCTAAATGCACGTAGAGGATTCCCCGGTTTAGATCGACGAAAATTTGCTTCCCGCGGCGGCTCACGTTTTGAATGGTGACGCCGGTTAGCGACTGCATTGTTTCGGCGAAGTTCGCGCGCGTGACGCGATGGGAGAAAACCTGGGCGTGCAGAATGGTGTGCCCCACGATGTGGGGCGAGATAGAACGGACAACGGTTTCGACTTCGGGAAGTTCAGGCACGGCTTAGGGAAGTTCGACGAAGATGCTGCCTTCGCGAACGGTGATGGGATAGCTCTTCAATTGGATATCGGGATCGAAATCATTGACGCCGGTGAGGCAATCGAACGCCCAGGCATGCCAGGGGCAAACGATTTGGCCGCCATCGATATTGCCATCGCCCAGCGGACCGCCGGCGTGTGGGCACAGACCATCGAAGCAACTGAGTTGGCCTGCGTGGTTGCAGAGTGCGTAGACCGAGCCGTTGAGATGAACTTGTTCTAGAGAGCCGGGAGGGAGTTGGGAGAGCGGTTTGATTTCGACGAGAGGCACTTAAAATAGGATATCGGTTGAAGAGCGAGGTTGATAGGATATAAAAAGACGGTAGTCGCGAGCCACCCTAGCTCAGTTGGTAGAGCATCTCATTCGTAATGAGAGGGTCGTCAGTTCGATTCTGACGGGTGGCTCCAGAGTCTAAAGCGTTCAGGCGCTTGCCTTAAACGAAAAATCAATTAGATAAATCGGCGCCCACGGCCCTGGGCCGCGCTCAAAACGGGATTTGGCGGCTAAGTTTTTCCATTCGTCGGGTTTGTCATCTGCCCAAATCAAGATCAGCGTCCCGGCCAAATCCCCGATCGCGGCGATCTGCGGGATAACGATCAACACTCCCGGACTCGCCCCCCGGATGCGACAAAAGCGGCGAGCGCCTGGGGCATCGTTCGCTTGTCGTGGCTTACGAGAATTCGAGATTGCTACGCAGCCAAGCGCACAACGGCTTCATCGTCGAGGTGGTCCAAATGGGCTGATTTCGTCGACTGGAAAATCGATCCGAAGCTCACGGCGCAACGAGGCATCGACGATTATCCTCTTGAGGTCATTCTCTGCCTGAAAGCGAATGCTCAATGCTTGGCTAGATCTCCCACGCTAAGCTCCCGGCGCGCGCGCAGGTCGGGACGGCTTTGGCTCAAATGCGGCCAGCGAGACACGAGTGCCGCCGACGAAGAATCCGCCGTCGCGCTGTTCGATGTATTCGCTACCCTCCATCGTTCCAGTATAGAAGTTTCCAGCAAAACGCCGTCAATCCGGCGTCTCCAGCGCCGAATATGCCGAAAACAGAATCAATCGCAAATTGTCGGCGCCAACATTTCTAACTAAGTCGGCGGGTTCGCAGGCCGACAATTCCAAACGGCGCTTAAGCACATGCATGTGCATGTATCATGAAGATGTGCGAACAACGATAGAAATGAAGCCCGAGCACCGTAGCGCTCTGCTTTCGCTCGCATCGCGGCGCGGGCAGAAGGGATTCTCGGCCGTGCTGGGTGAGGCAATCGAAAGCTTCTTGCGGGGCGAAGTCGAGCGCGAGAAGCGCCGCAAAGCTTTGCTGTCGCTTGGAGGTTCGCTTTCAAAGAAGGAAAGCGACGGCTTACGAAATACGGTGAGGGAAATCCGCGAGAGTTGGCGGTGATCCTTGCTGATAGCGATGTGCTGATCGACTTCCTGGCGGGTGTGCAGCCGGGGAAGAATCAAATCGCGGAGTATATCCAGGCCGAACAAATCCAAACCACGGCCATTACCTGTTTCGAGCTTCTCAATGGCGCTGGCGAAAATAAGCGGGGCAACGCGGTTCGTCAGTTGCTGGACGCGCTTACTGTGCTGCCCCTCGATCGCGCTGCCGCTCGCCATGCCGCGGAAGTTCGGCGTAAGCTCGACCGGAAGGGCGAAGCAATCGGAATGGCTGACAGCCTGATCGCTGGTATCGCTCTAGCCCACGGTCTGCCGCTCTTTACGAGGAACACGGCTCACTTTCAGCGAGTTGAAAAACTGGAATTGGTCAAGACGAAATAGCGCGCCTGTTGGCGAGCGCGAAAACCTAAATCTTATTTTTAGAATTGCCGGCAGCGTCATCGCTATACCGCGCCAGGCCATTTGGCAACCATCACTAAAGCTCCGCCGGCAGGCGTCTTCTCCATCTGCTGCGCCTGCGCCGCCAGTTCCGAAACGCGCCCAAAATCGCCCGATGCCAAAGCCGCGCGCGCATGTTCGCGCAAGCGCCAAGCTTCCGCCGAAAGCCGCATGAGTCTCCCTAGGTCGGCCGGTTCGAACGATACGTTCAATCATCAAGCGGCGCTCACTCACTAACTCGACCAGCGACTTGGCTTCGGAAACAAAATTCTGATCTAAGAGCGCTCCTATCCGCGCCCGGTTAGCGTCGTTTGCCGTTCTCCAAGGCAACTAGCACGGTCATCAAGGCGTAGGATCGCCTCGGTTAATGCTTCTCCTGAGCCTCTCTATATCCGGCGCGTGCGTCGCGTGCTGCTTGATCGATTTTCTTGTCTGCCTCCTTGGCAACCCGTTCCGTCTCTTTTTCAACCTTGTAGGCGAGCTTGCCGGCCTTACCCGCTGCTGTATCTGGGTCCGGGCGCCCGGTGGTTTGGTGCGGCTGCGGACCTTGGCAAGCGGTCATCAATAAAACTCCTGCCATCGCTCCGGTGATTGCTGGTTTTCGCGAGATCATTTCGTCCAGTTTGACCTTGCATATTGCCGAAATCGATCACTGGCAATTGTGCGAGTGCCTATTTCATTCCGCCACGCAAATCGGCTACGCTAACAGTTAAGCCTATTCCGTTATAGCGGTCAGACGCTTCCAAAATCTGTTGCGCACGCGCCTCCATCTTTTTACTTTCGCGCTTCCGTCCCAGCCTTTTTAGCAAGACCGCATAATTAGCCAATGTCGCGCCATACGTCGGATGCTCCTCGCCGAACGTCTTGGCGCAGAGGGCGATGGCTTCCTCGTACTTCCGTTCGGCGTCGTCGTAGCGGCCCATTTGCGCATAGCTCGTGGCTAAGTTGCTCAGCGGCACCACCAAGGCCGAATGATTAGCGCCTAGCGAAGTCTTTAGCACTTCGAAAGACTGAAGCTCCCAATCCAGAGCTTGTTGATAACGTCCTTGATAGGTACGAAGCACGCCAAAATCGTTTAGCAACTCCGCCTTCACCTCTGGATCCACCGTCCTGGAGTGCAAGTAAGCTGACGATTGAATGTTGACCAATATGCGCTCCGCTTCGGTGTACCGGCTCTCGCCTACCAGCAGCTTGACCAAGTAATCCTGGGCAACCGCTAAATCCCGTTGGCCGGCAGTTTCCGCATTAACTCGAATTGCCTCGTCTAGGACTCTCATGACTTCAGTCTTGCTTCCGCCATCGGTCGGGAGAAGTGCCATATTGGCGAAGATCACGGCGTATTCCAGCGAGTTGCGGCCTTTGGTCTTCTCCACCAGCGCAAGCGCGCGCTGAAATTCGCTCCCGGCTTGCGCGAAGTGTCCCTGCTGAGTATAGGCGGAAGCGAGAGACGAATAAAGCCCCGCCAAGTCTTGCGCGGACACACCAACAGATGGTTCTGCCAGTTCCAGCGCCCTTCGAAAGCTTTGCGCCGCAGCCGGGTAGTCACCCGCTTTCAAATACTTATTGCCCGCGAGCCGGCAGGCGTCCCACTTCTTCGTTGCGTCGTTTGTTTCGAGACCTCGGGCACACGCTGGCGCGAGACACAGGGCGGCAACGAGGAACAATCTCTTGGCGAGTCTCATATTCACTCTCTACACCGGCAACTCTTCCGCGGCCGGGTATTGATGCTGCTGGCGGCCTTCGGCGCCATCGTACTTGGTGGTTGTTTTAAACAATTCCAACCGGCCGTCGGCAGCCAGTTCACGGCAGCGCTCGCGAAGGCTAGTCATTTGATCGGACGGCATTGGCTTGAAGGCTCGAACAATGGCAAGATTTTGTTGAAGCACCGGCAACGAGTCCATGCCGCTGATGGTGGTGGCAACGGGAAGGCTCATGGCGTACAGCAGTGCTTCCTCCGGAGTAACTCCGCCCTGCTTCACCATCTCGCCGCTTCCACCCATGCTTTTCATACCGAGCGGAGCTATACCTCGACGAATGGCCTCCGGCAGAACTTCCGTCTCGAAGCTCCGGAAGGTTGCATCAAAGCAGTTGAGCGGCATCTGAACAGTGTCGAAAGGGAAATCATGAGCGAGCATCTTGAGATGAATCGCCGGATCCTTATGGCCGGTGAAGCCGACGAAGCGGACCTTGCCTTCTTTCTTTGCCTGCAACAACGCTTCCGCCGCGCCATCGGCGGCAAAGATTAAATCCGGGTCGTTCCAATAAACGACTTCGTGAATCTGCCACACATCCAGGTAGTCGGTGCGCAAACGGCGAAGCGATTCCTCCAACATTCGCATGGCAATCTTTTTGTCGCGCCCATGCGTGCACACTTTCGTCATTAAGACAGCGTCGCGACGGCGTCCTTGCAAAGCAAGCCCCAAGCGCTCTTCCGAAACGCCTTCGTGATACTCCCAGCAATTGTCGAAGAAGTTGATGCCTGCGTCCATTGCTTCGTGCACTATTTCGTTTGCTTCCGCCTGATCCTTGGCCGATCCGAGATGAAAACCTCCCACGCCTAGAATCGAGACATCCACACCCGTCTTGCCCAGCTTGCGGCGCGGAACAAGAGCGGGCTGCCCAACTGCCGTAGATGCTGCCGCGCCTGCCGCTACTGCACCTATAAAGTTCCGCCGCGTTAGATGGTCTTGGGTTTGCATTGAGTTTCAATTTTGCGGATACGGATGGCCGGTGTTTTCCGTTGCCTGCATCATTTCTTTTACTTCCATTTGCTGGTTGTCCAACGGGAACTGATGACTAATCCGCGCCTCCGGGTTGTCAAACTTCAGCGACGTTTTGTAGAGTTCAAAGCGCCCATCCGCGGAGTACGGACGGCAGCGCGCCTCCAGTTCTCTCATCTGGTGCGTGTTCATGGCATGAAAGTCCTGCGCCACCTGCAGGTTTTGGCGGAGAATCTCGATACTTTCCATGCCGGTGATGGTCGTCGTAACAGGCAAACTCATGGCATATCGGAGCGCCTCCTGAGCCGTGATGACGCCTTTTTGCACCGCTTCGCCGTGTCCATTGATAGGTTTCATACCGAGCACCGCCAACCCTCGCCTACTCAATTCCGGCAGCACCTTGTTCTGAAAACTGAGGAAATTCGCGTCGAATGCGTTCAGCGGCATCTGCACCGCATCGAATGGGAAACCGGTAGCCAACATCTTTAAATGGATGTCCGGGCTCTTGTGTCCGGTGAAACCGACGAACTTAACTTTTCCCTGACGCTTCGCTTGCTCTAACGCTTCAGCGGCACCGTTTGAACGAATAAATAACTCAGGATCGTTATCAAAGGAAACGCCATGGATCTGCCAGAGATCAAGATGGTCGGTTTGCAGACGTCTAAGAGACTCTTCCAACATCTGCAGAGCCAAAGCTTTATCTCGCCCATGAGTGCAGACTTTGGTCATCAGAAACACCTTTTCGCGCTTTCCCTTAAGTGCGCCGCCCAGCCAAACTTCGCTCTTGCCTCGATGATATTCCCAGCAGTTGTCAAAGAAGGTTACGCCGCCGTCGATAGCTTCCGAGACAATACGGTCGGCCTCCTGATGGTTCTTGGCGCCCCCAAGATGATGACCGCCCAGTCCGAGCGCCGAAATCTGGATGCCTGATTTACCAAACGGCCGAATTGGAATGCCCACGATCAGTTGACACTAGGCGTCGCACCATCGTTTCCTGAAAGCCTATTGCCAAATTCGCAGATAGCAAAACTAATAGGGCAGCCACTTTGCCGGTGGTTGCCCTATTTTCTTCACTGCTTCGATCAGCGTATGAAAAACGGTTACAGCTTAACCGTCACAGTCTTCACCTCGGTGTACTGCTGCAAGCCATACTCGCCCAGTTCGCGGCCAATGCCGGACTGCTTGAAGCCGCCAAACGGCGCTGCGGCGTCAAACACGTCGTAGCAATTCACCCAGACCGTGCCCGCGCGGACATTATTGGCAATCGCGTGAGCCTTGCCGATATCACGCGTCCAGACGGCGGCAGCCAAACCGTAGATGGTGCGATTGGCCCGCTCAATCACTTCGTCCATGTCTTTGAATTTGATAATGCTCATCACCGGTCCGAAGATTTCCTCTTCGGCGATCTTCATGTTGTCTTTCACGTCGGAGAATACCGTCGGCTCAATGAAGTAGCCTTCGTTGCCCACCCGGCCGCCGCCGTGAACCAGCTTCGCGCCTTCCGATTTGCCGGATTCAATGTAGCCCATCACTTTGTCGAACTGATCGCGATCAACCTGCGGACCCTGCTCGGTGTTGGGATTGAACGGATCGCCCACGGTGCGCTTGGCGGCGCGCGCCACGCTGCGCTCCACAAACTCGTCGTACGCTTTTTCTTCAACAAACAAGCGCGAACCGGCGCAGCAGCACTGGCCTTGATTGAAGAACAAGGCAAAATGCGAGCCCTCAATGGCTTCGTCCAAATTGGCGTCCGCAAACACGATGTTCGGGCTCTTGCCCCCTAATTCCAACGTGACACGCTTCAGATTGGATTTCGCCGCGGCCTCCATGATCAGATGGCCTACTTCGGTTGATCCGGTGAAGGCAACCTTATCGACATCCATATGCTTGGCGATCGCGCCGCCGGCCGTCGGCCCGTAACCCGGGAGCAGATTGACCACGCCGGCAGGGAAGCCGGCTTCCAAAATCAATTCACCCACGCGCAGCGCGGTCAGCGGCGTCTGTTCGGCGGGCTTCATCACAACCGTATTGCCGGTGGCCAATGCCGGCGCGAGCTTCCATGCCTGCATCAGCAACGGGAAATTCCAGGGAATGATCTGCCCTACCACGCCAATCGGCTCGTGACGCGTGTAGCTGAAGTAGTCGCCGTTGACCGGAATCGTCTTGCCTTGCAACTTGTCCGCCCAGCCGGCGTAATAGCGGTAACAGGCGACGGTAAGAGACAGGTCCGCGGCTTTGGCAACCAGATATGGTTTGCCGTTGTCGAGCGATTCAAGGCGCGCTAATTCGTCGGCATTCTTTTCAATGAGGTCGGCCAGTTTGTTCAACAAGCGGCCGCGTTCCGAGCCCGGCATTTTGCGCCAAGGTCCGCGGTCAAAAGCAGTGCGCGCCGCCTTCACCGCTTTGTTGACGTCGGCGGCGTCGGCTTCAGAGACCTGACAGATCTCTTTGCCGGTGGCTGGGTTAATAGTTGCGAAAGTTTTGCCCGATTCGCTGTTGACCCATTCACCATTGATTAGAAGTTTGGTCGCCGACACCGCGACCTGGCTCTCAATCGGAGGGGACATTACTGCTGCCATTCGATGCTCCTTCTACTAATTTTCAAGGGCTAAATTGCTCACGGCGGCACTTTTCAAAAGAGCCGCGCCGAAGCTGCCAACGAAACGATATCACATCGCCGCGGGGCGTGCGCGGTTGAAAATGCCGATCTGGGTCGCTCACGTTCCCGGCTCCGATTGGGCGGGCGGGGTGGCACGGAATTATCGACGAAGGGGAAAAGCACCGAGACGAGTCTCGGCGTCCCAAACACGAATGTTTGCGCCACGGGACAGCCTGCGGTTTAGGCGGCGGCTTCAGCGATTGCGGCCTGGAATTGCGCTTCGAAGCCATTGTCGGTTTTGCGCTTTTCCGATGTTAGATCGTCTGCCGAGGCAGCGAGATCCGCCCATGCCGTTGATTAATGTGGACTCGGTTAGGGTGGTCTCCGACGGCCAAGAGGCTTTTAACGCTTCGAAGCCATTTTTGTCTTCGGACGCTAGACGCGCTTGTTTTTGTCTTTTTCGAGTTCCTCCAATTGGGCCCAGAAGTCGGGGTGCAGGCCGTTTTTGCATTCGAGGACGGTGCGGTAGCCGGTGGGACTGGTGGGGTCTTCGGCGGTGATGATGAAATCGGGATATTCTTCGATGGGTTTGGGGAAGATATCGCGCGAGGGGTCGGTGGGCGGTTTTGGAGGTGGGGCGGGATCGGCGGGTTTTTCGGGTGGGGGTGCGGGCTTAGGGTTGGCGTAGTGGGATTTGTGAAGCTGTTCGAGCTGGCGGAATTCGCGCTGGAAACAGCGTTCGGCGGCGGTTTTGTAGCGCAGCAGGCGGTCGTGCATGGCGAGATGCTCAGGCTTCCAGTTGAAGGCGGAGCCGCCGATGCTGTGGATGAAGAAATTAAATTCAGTTTGCGTGCGAATGCGGTGCCATTCGGCTTGCGCGGTTTTGAGGACAAACAGATAGAGCAAAGTGTTTTCGATGGCGTGGTAGATTTCGCACCATTTGGCAAGGAGGAAATCGAACGCTTCCTGAGATTCATCAGGCAGAATGAGAGTGTAGGCTTGAGCGCCGAGTTGTGCTTTTTGGTCGCGCCGACGTTTTTCTTCGGCGGCAGCTTCGTCCACGGCAGCGGTGGAGAAGCCGAGGTCTTCGGGGTTGGAAATCATGTTTCTGCTCCGATTCTGATTTACGGGCGTTCGCGACGAGTAGAAAAAAGTCTGGAAGTGGTTGATAAGAATGCAGAAAAAAAATTTTGAAAAGCTGTGACTGATAAAACCATGGAGGGAGGCGGGAAGAGTTGAACGCCGTCGAGATCGAGCAAGCAATCTCGGAGTTGGCGGAACGGCCGTTCGAGGCGGGGAACTTCGCTTACGCGTTCCTGGAAGCCTTCGGCAACAAAGAGACGACGATCAAAAGGCTGCGGGCGGGCGCCTCGAATAAATCCGACCTTGGGGGCGTGCTCCAGAGCAACAACATCCACATCGCTACGTGCGAAGCCGGACAGGTTACAAGGACGCTGGCTGCGGTGAAGGCCAGTCCGGCAACGTCGGGGGCGAAAGCGAAATTCATTCTGGCTACCGACGGCGTGGATTTTGAGGCCGAGGACTTGGCGAGCGGTGAAACCGTCGCCTGCGCGTACAAGGAGTTTCCCGACCATTTTGGCTTCTTTCTGCCGCTGGCGGGCATCAGCACCGTTAAGGCAATTAGTGAGAACGCCTTCGACATCCGAGCGACCAGCCGCTTGAACCGGTTGTATGTGGAGCTGCTGAAGGACAACCCGGAATGGGGAGCGTCGGCGCGACGGCATGACATGAATCACTTCATGGCGCGGCTGATCTTCTGCTTTTTCGCCGAAGACACAGGCATCTTTGTGGGCGAAGGGCTGTTCACGAAAACCATCGAGCAGATGAGCGACAGGGGATCGTCGAATACTAGTTTTGTGATTGGCGAAATTTTCCGGGCGATGAACACGGCCATCGAAGCGCGGAAGACGGCCCAATTGCGGCCCTGGGCCGACCAATTCCCTTACGTCAACGGCGGGCTTTTCTCGGGCGGCTTGGACGTGCCGCGATTTAGCAGGATTGCGCGCTCCTATCTCCTTCATGTCGGCAATCTTGATTGGACGAAAATCAATCCCGACATCTTTGGATCGATGATACAGGCCGTCGCGGAGGATGAAGAACGCGGCGCGCTGGGCATGCACTACACGAGCGTGCCGAACATTCTGAAGGTGCTGAATCCGTTATTCCTCGACGAGTTGCGTGAACGGCTTGCGGAAGCGGGAGGCAATGCCCGCGCCCTGTTCAACCTGCGCAGGCGCATGTCGAAGATCAGGATTTTTGATCCGGCCTGTGGCTCTGGAAACTTCCTCGTCATCGCTTATAAGCAGATGCGCGAAATAGAAGCGGAGATCAACAGGCGACGGGGTGAGCCGGATTTGCGCTCGGAAATTCCAAAGGAGAATTTTCGCGGCATTGAGGTGCGGGACTTCTCGGCCGAAATAGCGCGCCTTGCGCTCATTATTGCCGATTACCAATGCGATTTACTCTATCGTGGACGTAAATTGGCCTTGGCCGAGTTCCTGCCGCTCAAAACGGAGAACTGGATTACGCACGGGAACGCCCTCTGGCTGGATTGGCTGAGCGTCTGCCCACGTACGGGCACGGCCGTGAAGTTCCAGTCGGACGATTTGTTCACCACCCCGTTGGATCAGCCTCAGATCGGTTTCGAGAACGAAGGCGGCGAGACATACATTTGCGGCAATCCACCCTACAAAGGAAGTCAAACACAGACGGACGATCAAAAGTCCGACCTAGCCCACGTATTCGACCCCTACAACATACCCTCGAAGCAGATAGACTATGTTGGCGGCTGGTTCATGAAGGCAGCGGCATACGCGCAAATTGCGGAAGCGGACGCCGCATTTGTTAGCACCAACTCTATTTGTCAGGGCCGCGTCGTCCCAATACTGTGGCCTCATATTTTCAAAGCTGGTTCGGTCATTCACTTCGCTCACACGTCGTTCAAATGGACGAATCTTGCCAGCCACAATGCCGGTGTGACTGTTGCCATTGTTGGGCTTTCAAGGTCGCGAACGAAGAGGCGGCTTTTGTTTGACCTTAACCGTGATGGAGGGACTACCGTACGCGAGGCTTCCAATATCACGCCGTACCTGACCATAGGAGAGAACATCGTCGTGGCAAGCCAGCGACGAAATGTGGGTACACTACACGGCATGTCTTTTGGGAACATGCCGGTTGACGGCGGAGGACTTCTTCTCTCCTTCAACGAGGTGAGCGACCTAGGATTAACTGGAGAGCAAAGAGACACCTTCATCCGCCGCGTCTATGGGTCAAGAGAGTTCATCCGAGGCCTTGTGCGCTATTGTATCTGGATCACGGATGATCGCCTGCAGAGCGCGGTATTGATCCCGTCAATCCGTAATCGAGTCGACCAAGTGCGCGCGATGCGGGCGGATAGCAAAGACGCTGGAACCAGGGTTCTCGCTTCGCGTGCGCATCAGTTCCGGGAGATGAACTCGCCGGCCATGCACACGATAATTGTCCCGGGTGCGTCATCTGAAGAAAGACAATACCTGCCCGTCGGTCTGCTGGATGTGCGATCCACCGTGAGTAACCTTGCCTTCGCTCTCTACGATGCTCCTCTGTGGAATATGGCTCTGATAGCGTCTCGTCTCCATCTCGTCTGGGTTGCGACGGTCTGTGGCAAGTTAAAGACTGATTTTCGCTACTCGAACACACTTGGATGGAATACGTTCCCGGTCCCGATGCTCACGGACAAGAATAAAGAAGACCTGAGGCGCTGCGCGGAGGACATCCTGCTGGCACGCGAGGCGCATTTTCCGGCGACTATCGCCGACCTTTACGATCCTGACAGAATGCCTGACAACCTGTGCCATGCGCATGAGCGTAACGACGAGGCGCTGGAGCGCATTTACATCGGCCGCCGCTTCAAAAACGATACGGAACGGCTGGAAAAACTGTTTGATCTCTACGCGAAAATGACTGAATCGGCGACGCCTGCCAAGAAACGAACAGGAAGCGCAAGGGAATGAGCACGGTGAATTGGCCGGCTTTCTTCCCGCCCGGGTGTCCGCCGCCGGAGGCCAAAGATGCGCAGGCGGAGGTGTTTCGGCTCGTCTCCGCGAATCCGCCAACGGCGAGCGATTTCGAGTGTTGGGCGCAGAGGAACCCCAAGAAATATATGGGCGACTGCAAAGCGTCCGGGCTATCGGTGTTCACGGCGAAAGCGGATGCGTTAAGACTGGTAAGAAGGGTTCCTGGAATGTCCGGCAAGTTGATCGCACTGGCAAGCCTTCGGCCAGGAGCCGGTAAGCTCATGCATACGCCTAGCAGCGGCGCCAGCTCGCACCACACCTGGTGGACGCCGGCCGGTTTCGATCACGCTGCGGCGTTCAAGGTGGTGGCATAGTGGAAGCGTTCGTCGACGAAAAAATTCTCGGATCGTTGAAGGTGGTCGAGGTCTACGAATACTATGACGGGCCGCGGCTCTTTGCGGCGGTGAATGAAAGTGGCGCGATTTTCCTGGTGCTCTGGATTGGATCGACCGGCGCTGCCGATGAATACTATGTGCAGCCAATGCCGTTTCAGCGCTTCCGGGAGATGCGTGATGGCGAGATCAGCCTGCGGGACACGTTCATGCGTGCAGAGGGTGGACTATTCATTCTGCGAATTGGCCGTGAAGGCGACGAGGCACAGGCCAAGCACATAAGCCTTAGCCAAGTCGATGAGCAACTGCTTCCCTTGCAGGGCGAGGCGCTGAAGCTTGAGTCTCCCTTTCCATTAGCTGAACCAAAAATAAAAATTCCCTCGATCTCGGTCTCCTATGCCCGCAACGGTAATTCGACCCGGTCCAACGCACTCGGTATGAGGCCGATGCAGGAACTTGCCTACGAAAGACGCGGCGAACAATATCTGCTGATCAAGTCGCCGCCCGCGTCGGGAAAAAGCCGCGCGCTGATGTTTATCGCGCTCGACAAGCTTCAGAATCAGGGCATCAAGCAGGCGATCATCGTGGTTCCCGAGAAGGCTATTGGCGCCAGCTTTTATGATGAGCCGCTTTCGAAATCGGGCTTTTGGGCCGATTGGCGGGTGGAACCGAAATGGAACCTCTGTAACGCGCCCGGCGGCGAAAACGGTGGAAAAGTGAAGGCGCTAGGGGCTTTTCTGGAGGGAAGCGACAGGACGCTGGTGTGCACGCATGCGACATTCCGCTTTGCCGTGGATCAATACGGCGTGGAGAAGTTCGACGACCGGCTGATTGCCGTAGATGAGTTTCACCACGTTTCCTCCAATCCCGACAATAAGCTGGGCTCCCATCTTGGGCAGTTCATCGCGCGCAACCGGGTCCATATTGTTGCCATGACCGGGTCTTACTTTCGGGGCGACGCCGAAGCCGTTCTCGCCCCGCAGGATGAAGCAAAATTCGACACGGTTACCTATACCTATTACGAACAGCTCAACGGCTACCAATATCTGAAGCGACTCGAGATTGGCTATTTCTTCTATTCCGGCTCCTATGTGGACGACATCCTCGGAGTGCTTGATCCGGCGGAGAAAACGATCATCCACATACCCAACGTGAATGCGCGCGAGAGCACGAAGGACAAGCTGAAAGAAGTAGAGCACATTATGGGCGCGTTGGGCGATTGGCAGGGAACCGATGCGGCGACGGGATTTCAGCTGGTAAAAACGCCCGAAGGCCGGATACTTCGTGTCGCCGACCTGGTGGACGACGATCCGGCCAAGAGGGACCGCGTCTCCGCGGCGCTGAAAGACCCGGCTCAGAAGGACAACCGGGGTCATGTGGATATCATCATCGCGCTCGGCATGGCGAAGGAGGGGTTCGACTGGATCTGGTGCGAGCACGCGTTGACGGTTGGCTATCGCTCCAGCTTGACCGAGATCGTGCAAATTATTGGGCGCGCGACGCGCGATGCGCCGGGAAAGACGCGCGCGCGCTTTACAAACCTGATCGCCGAGCCGGACGCGTCGGAGCAAACGGTCACGGAGGCGGTGAACGATACCCTGAAGGCCATTGCGGTTAGTCTGCTGATGGAGCAGGTGCTGACGCCACGGTTCGATTTCAAGCCAAAGCACAAGGAAAGCGGGCCTGCGCCGGGCTTCGACTATGGCGAAGCCGGTTATGACCCCGCGAAGTGCAACGTGGGATTAAATGGACAAGCCGGGCAGTTGCAAATTGAGATCAAGGGACTCGCCGAACCTAAGAGCAAGGAGGCGGCGCGGATCTGCCAGGAGGACCTGAACGAGGTGATTGCCGCTTTCGTGCAGGACAAAACCGCACTCGAGCGCGGCTTGTTCGATGAGGAACTGGTACCCGAAGAATTGACCCAGCTGCGCATGGGGAATATCATCAAGGACAAATACCCCGAGCTTGACGACGGAGACAAGGAGGCCGTTCGCCAGCATGCCATTGCGGCCCTGAATCTGACGCAACAAGCTAAGCAGATTGCCACGGGAGGCTTGGAGAACTTCAGCCAGACGCCGAATACGGGTCTGATCGACGGTCTACGCAGGTTTGCCATTCAGGTGCGCGAGCTCGACATAGACTTGATCGACCGCATCAACCCATTCGGCGAAGCCTATGCCATACTTGCCAAGGCAATGAGCGAGGAGAGCCTCAAGCAGGTGGCGCTGGTGGTTGCGGCCAAGCGGACAAACCTGAGTCCGGCGGAAGCGAGAGACCTGGCGGTACGCGCCGTCCGGTTCAAGAGGGAGCGCGGGCGGCTGCCGTCCCTCACCTCGCAGGATGCTTGGGAGAAACGGATGGCCGAGGGCGCGGCAGCGTTTGTCCGATTCAAGGATGAGGGCCGGTATGAGTGACAGCGATCTGGACGACCTGCGCTCGGAGTTGGAAGAGTTCGCGCCGCCGGAGAAGAAAGGCGGGCGTTCGCCGCGCGAGGAGCGAATCATAGCCGGCTTCGAGGAGATACAGCGTTTTGTGGAAGAGCACGGCCGGGCACCGGAGCACGGCGAGGGCCGCGACATCTTCGAGCGGCTGTATGCGGTGCGCCTGGAGCGCTTGCGGGCGCTGGAGGAGTGCCGGCTGTTGCTGACGCCGATGGATCAGCAGGGGCTGTTGTCCGGCGTGGAGATCGCCGGAGCTGCGCCGGCGGCCAATGAGGAGTTGCTGGCCGAGTTGAAGGGCTTGGACGGCGCGCGCACCATCACAGAACTCCGGCACATCCGCAAGAGCGGGGAGAAGCGCGCGGCGGAGGAGATCGCCGGCCGTGCCGTTTGCGACGATTTCGAGAAGTTCAAGCCGCTGCTGGAGCAGGTAAAAGGGGAGCTAAGGTCCGGCGTTCGGCGGGCGCTGCCGCTGCATAAGATGGACGAAATCAAGCTGGCGGAAATTCATAAAGACCAATTCTTCATTGTGGGCGGGCAGATAGCCTATGTCGCCGAAGTTGGCAAAGAATTTAGAACGGGGTACGACCGGCGCGACAGCCGGCTGCGGGTGGTCTACGACAATGGCACCGAAAGCAATCTGCTGATGCGCTCGTTCCAGCGTTCGCTTTATCGGGATGAGGCGGGACGGCTGATCACAAACCCGGACCCGGGGCCGCTGTTCGCCGGCGAAAGCTATGACGGATGAGAAGGCAAGCGGGACGATTTATGTTCTGCGCAGCAAGTCCGACCATCCGTTTGTAGCGGCTCACCGCGATGTGGTTCACAAAATTGGCGTGACGGGCGGGGGATTGGCCGCGCGCATTGCAAACGCCAGGCTTGACCCAACGTTTTTGATGGCCGAGGTGGAAGTGGTTGCGACCTATAAGCTGTACGGCATCAATCGAACCAGGATCGAAAATCTCATTCACCGGGTGTTTGGAGGCGTGCGGCTGGATATTGAGATTAAGGATCGCTTCGGCATGCCGGTGATTCCGCGCGAGTGGTTCCTGGTTCCGGTTTTGTGGTGGACGAGGTGGTGGAACGAATAAAGGACGGGACGATTACTCAATACGTTTACGATGCTAAGACGGCGGCGCTGGTGGAACTTGGCGGCGGAGTATTCGACAGCGGGGAATGACGCGGACGGCGACTTTGACGGTTTTGCCGAGGCCGACTTCGTCGGCGAGGATCACGCCTTTGGAGAGTGGGGAGCGGATGGCGAAGAGGGCGGCGGCGACTTGGTGGGGGTTGAGGTCGACGCGGGCAGTGGAAAGGCCGCGGGAGAGGCGCTCGATGGAGCCGCCGGGGCCGCGCAGGGTGAGGGGGGTGGCCCAATAGAGGGAGTGGTACGGCGTTGACACGGAAAGCTTTTTTGTAGCGGGGTGGGGCGGCGGGAATGCAATCAGGGGATTGGAGATGGACACGAGTTTAGCTGTGGCGATTGTGGCCAGCGGCGATTTTCGGGCCGTCATGGAGGAGGTCGAAGAACGCGGCGAAATGGTGATTGAGCGGGGGATTCCGAGCGGTTGCCGTGATAACGCAGCCTGAGCCGTAACGAACGCCGGCGTGTACTTCGTGCCGGTTGTCATCGCCACACCCGGCCTTATCTGCCGGTCGGAGTGATGATGGCCGTGCGGTCATTGGCGACCGGTAGGGAAAAAGGTCTTACGTCAGTATGCCAGTAATAAAAACTCTGCGAATGCGGAGCGAATACTTGCCGGACATCCAGCGCGGCGATAATGGCAAACACAAGATGTCGATTTGGGCATTTCTGTAGAAAGGGCTTAAAGAGAGACAAGGGCTTGCAGAGCAGCAGACAGAAACAATTTTCACCCCTTCGTACTCCTTGACTGAAAGCAGCAGGTGATCTCCAGTAACGAGGAATTTTGCTTTCGCGGTGTTCCTGTTCGAGGACCACGACACCAAGCGGGTTTACCGGCTCCAGGACTTCACGAAAGCCCTGCTCATCCAGCCCAAAGTGGCTTACCGCGTAGCGGGCAAAGTCAACAGCGCCGACAAACTCTACCTTGTGATCGAATCGGTCCACCTCGACACCAAACACATCCGCTCTTCCACTACTGTTCCTGATCCAGCTGACGGCTCGGGAGGGTTGCCTCTGCCCTAATCTCCAGCAGTTGGGAAATCCCGCACTTGGCGCGCACGCCCTTGGCTCCGCCGCCGGCGTTGCCGCGGACGTGCGCGCCAACCACAAAACCAGCGCCGTTTCTGACTACAAAACCAGCGGAAATGCGGTCATTTTATTCCGGCGCTAACACGTTTGTCTGCGGCGGCGGGCAAACTCGGCAACCGGCTCAGCGCAGCCGCAAGGCTTGATCGGGCCGTCGAAATCAACCATGGTCGCGGGTCCATGATGATGAGCGGCGGTGCAACCAAAGGTTAGCGCCACCGATGGAGTGGGTTGATTCAAGGGAACCAGTTATGTTGGAGAGACATCAACGTTGAAATGAGAAGGGCATGGGGATGGGCGGGGATGGCGTTGTGGCTAGCGGGGTGGACACAGGCACAGGCGCAGACTCCGACGTTTAAGGCCCAGGCGCCGCTGGTGGTGGTGGCGGTAACGGTGGCGTCGAAAAATGGGGAACGGATTTGGGGGTTGCAGGGGGGAGACTTTCAACTGCTCGACAACGGGCGCGATCGAAAGGTGACGGTTGAGCCGTGGGGAGCGTACCAGGCGCGCGTGGCGCTGGCGGTGGTGATCCAGACGAGCACTATTTCGAAGGCGGCGCTGTTGAAGGTGAAGAAGATGGCCGGGATGTTGGATGACATTACCGGCGAAGGCGGCGAAGTGGCGGTAATCACCGCCGATAGCGAAGTGAAAACGCGGCTGGATTTCACAGCGCGCTGGGAGCCGGTGCAGGAGACGTTTGAAAAGCTGTATGCCAGCGGAGGAAACGCTGGAAAAGTGTTGGATGGGGTGGATGCCGCCATCGATCTGCTGGCGAAAAGGCCTCCGGAACAAAGGCGGCTGGTGCTGCTCTTGAGCGAGGCGCGCGACCGTGGCAGCGAGGCGAAAGCAAGCGATGTGCTGACACACGCGCAGCAACAGAATGTGACGATTTATACGGCCAGCTATTCGGCCTATGTGACGCCGTTCACCACCAAGGCGAGTGAGTTGCAACCGGTGGCGGGAGGCGGGCTCGACATTTTGGCGCTGTTTATGGAGATCCATCAGGCGACAAAACAGAATGTGGGAAAAGCGCTGTCGGATTATACGGGCGGGCGCAATCTGAGCTTCGAGACGCTGCACCGTTTGGAGGACGATTTAGTGGAAATCGGCAAGGAGGTTCACAGCCAGTATCAACTGAGTTTCGCGCCGGAATCGGAGACGATGCCGGTTTATCACGAGTTGGTGGTGAAAGTGAAAGACTATCCGAATGCGGTGGTGAGAGCGCGGCCGGGGTATTGGAGTGGAGTTAGCGAGACGAAGTGAGCAGGCCGCGGGCGCGCAGCCATGCTTCGGCTAATTGGGGCCATTGGGTAACTGGTTCCGAGGTTTGGCGGAGGCCGTAACCGTGGCCGCCGGCGGAGAAAATATGCATCTCAGCGGGAACCTTGAGCTTCTTGAGGGCGGCATAGTAGACGAGACTGTTCTCCACGTGAACGCCATCATCTTCGGTTTGGATGAGAAAGGTGGGAGGCGTTTGCGGCGATAGAGTGAACTCGGGCGCGAGCACAGTGAGGTCGCTATCGGGCGTTAGATAGGCGGGATAAATCAGCAGAGCAAAGGCGGGATGGGGGTCGGAGTTGCTGAGCAGCGCGGCGAGATGACCGCCGGCGGAGAAGCCCATGACGCCGATGCGTTGAGGATCGAGATGCCACTCGGCGGCGTGCGAGTGGACAGCGGCGAGGGCGTGCTGCGCATCGACAAGCGGCGCGCTATAGCGGGGAGTGTCCGGGGCCGGAGGCACGCGGTATTTCACGAGAGCGGCGTTGATACCGATGCGATTGAGCCATTGGCAGACCTCGCTGCCTTCGAGATCGAGCGCGAGGATGCGATAGCCCCCGCCGGGGAAAACTATGACGGTAGTGCCTGAGTTTTGGCCGGACGGGGCGGGATAAAAAGTGAGCGTGGGGTTGGAAATATTGGTGATGCGGAGGACAGGTTTGCCGGCGACGAGGTGGTCTTGGGCGGTGGTGGTGTCGTGTTCGGGGCCCGGTTTAAAAGTGGACGAGCCCGCGGGCTGCAGCGGGATCGTTTGAAATTCAGCAGCCATGGTGAGCGCGGAGCAGAGAGCTAGCCAAAGAAAATAGCGCATCAGATTTGCGAATAGCTGGTGGGGTGGAGGATGTAGTTGTTGATGTTCGAAACAATGGACTCGAAAGCGAAGCGGGAGTCGGAACTGAGTTTCTTCCAGTCGGGGTCATCGCCGAAGGCCTTCCATTTTGCGTCGAGTTCGGAGAGGTCCGGGAAGCTGACCATATAGGTGAGATTGGGCAAGCGCGCGCCGATCAGGGTATCGCCGAAGAAGACGTTCCAGAAGCCCGCTTTGGCAAAGATGTCGAATTCGCCGCTGTTGAACATTTGCACTTTGCGGCGGTGGTCGCGCAGGCTGGGGCTTTCATAGGTGCGGAGTTGGAAAACGCGCGGGCCGTTTTTCTCCGTGGCGGGAGTAACGGTGAGTTTGGGATAACCTTCGAAGGCGATCATGAGCGAACTTTCGATGCGGCTGAAGGCGGGCTGCTTGGCGGGAGCGGCGTCGAACGGCTCGGCGGCTTTCAGATATTCGTCGTCGTGCGCCAATTTAAGTTCGCTGGTGACGAGCGCTTCCGCGGAGGTGGAGGGGATGAGCAGATAGATAGTGGGCGTTTCAGGGCCGAGGTATAAATCAAAGGCGCCGATGGTTTTCATTCCCTGGCGGTTGAGAGCCGGAATGAGTGCTTCGGCGAAATATTTGTGCGCCAGCCTGGGTTGCTCGCCCGATTGCATTTTGAAGCAGCGCAGTTCGTAGAACTCGCGGCCGGAGTTTGCCTGGGCGGCGAACGTTTTGCCGGTGGAGGCGGCGAGCGCGCCTGCGGCTATTGAGGAGGAGAGGAAACGGCGTCTTTGCATAGTGGTTATTTGGCCATTAGCATTTTATAGTATTGGCGATAGCGGGGGCATCGATACTGGTTCGTCATAGGGCGGTAGAGTCATAAATTGGAGGTGGAGAGAGTTATCCAAGTCTTCAACAGCTTCGAGGGGGCTGAAGCGGCGGAGGTAGAAGCCGATATCCACAGACCGCGTGAGCAGCGCCATTAAGAACCGCACGCCAAGGTCGGGGTTTATGCCCTCGTACCAAGCTAGCGCTTCCTTAAGGTCTGCCTGCGTCAGCTTCGGGTACCCAAACAACTGGGACGCTCACTGCTTTTTAGGCAGGGCCGCCCTGACTTGCTCCCAGGGAATGACAGCTCCGGGATTGCGCTGATATTCCGTCAGACGATGATCCAGCTCTTCGCGCTGGCTGGCGTCAGGGACGGCTCACTCGCTTCAAGACTCTCCCAGAGGGCGTCAAGCAAATCAAATTTTTCCGCGACCGAGTGATTAGCGATTTGATTTTGTAGATTGCTCATTTTGGCTATCGTCTGCCTTTTATTATCCGCCAGCGTTAGATCCGCGGGGCATAAGCAAGTGGGGCACCGGGCAGGAGCCTCAATTTCCCCTCGCCGCTGGGCCTCGCGTTATTGCTGGAAAGCCCCCGACCCTCGTTCTGCCAAGAACCAAGCCACTGCTTTTATGCCTCAATCCGATGTGCCTTTAAGCGGGCACGTGGCAGTGCTCTCAAGGCTGGCCCTAAATTGGAACGGGTACAAAAAACTGTGATCTACGATTTTGACAACTGGCGCGCCAACATGGTGTTGGAAGCATTGCAAGCGCTTGATGAGAAATGGGCGGCGATCAGGGACGCCGCCGCTGCCAACGGGGACGACGATGCCGTCGCCGACTACGGCAGCGACATGATGCGCCTCAGCATCTTGCGCATTCACTCAGTCAATTCCGAAACAGAATGCTTCATTTGAGTCCGAATGGCTGAAGCAATATTCACCACGGGAGACTTTCTTCAAGGGTGACAAATTGTAGGAAGCATTCCCGTACTTCTTGACGATTATTGAGATTGAGTCCGGTTGGCCTGTCAGTGCCGACACGGCGATACGGCGTTTGCCCTTTTGACTTCCGTGCGAAACAGTTTGTACTTACCAGGATCGACACTCGCTGCGAGACTCAAAATAAATTCTTGAGAGCTATTGCCGTCGATTCGAACCGGCGACCGCTCTGATTCGATCTCGACAAAGGGGCGAAATCCGAGTCCTAGTTTCGTTTTTGCTGTCTGTCGTTCCAGGGTAGTGAGCGCGTTCTTCGCCGAATCGAGATAATAGACCGTATTCAATGCTTCAGGCTCTGGCACGGTCCCGTCTTTCGTGCTTTGTGCGTAAAAACAAGCCGGCGACAAGAGCGCTACTGCCACGACACTGTGCAGCCGAACAGTTATCCTCTGATCGATCACGCGATGGTTTCTCCTTTTGGACTGAGAGTATGGCACCATTCGCCTCAAATATTTGGCCTTGCCGTCGGCAGGTTTCATCTCCATTCTGTCCCTTTTTTTTCGTGCCTCGGCCGTGGGGCTCCACACGTAACGCCTATGAGGAGTCCTCGGGTGCACGCTTCGCTTCCGGGTTAGAACGGAGCGAAAAGTGTGTCACAAAGACCGGCTGAACATCTGCTTGCTGCCGCCTTTGAGCCAATCGTCGCTCCATTTGGGATTGTCGCGGCGCGGACGGAAGTCATAAAACTGCAGACGGCAGAACCAGCAGTGGTAGAGCTTGCCGCCCATAATGCGGTGAATTAAATTGAACAGGCCGCCGCGCATCTTATCGATTTTGTCGACGCGCTTCAAGTGCGAAATGTCCTGATAGCGGCACTTGGGGCATTTGGCATAGCGCGCCAACTGCAAGCGAGACGAGAGGGTGACATGGTAGCGGACCGAGCAACTGTCACAGCGATAGGATTCAAGATAGCGGAAGCGTTCGAGAAACCGGCGCTTGGAGCGGCGAAGACTGCCTCCACATTCCCTGCAATTTAATCTAGACATGGATTAGGTAACATTCCTAGAGGTGCAATTTATTTCTACCAGATTACAACATTTTCGGCAATATCCTCGTGGGGAGATCTTGAGCCCCACCTTTTTGAAGCCAACCAGGCTTGGCGAAACGCTTCAATTTGGCTGGAAATCGGTAAACCGGCTTTTTCGAAGGTGACGAGCTCGAGTTTTGGATCTTCGGCGACCGTGACGCTGGTTTTCTTGATGCCGGCGCGAGAGCGGTATTCGATCTGAAGGGTCTCGCCGGGATGGTGTTTGGCGAGGCAGGACGAGAAGTCGCCCGCGTCTTTCAGCATTTTGCCGTCGCATTTGAGAATCTCATCGCCCTTGTCGAGGCCAGCCAGGTAAAGTGGCGAACCGATTCGGGCTGTCTGGCTTAGGATCGGGCTAGCGGCGGAAAACGTCAGATCATCGTCACCGACCCAAGATCTGCCGGCATGGGCTTTTTGTAACTTTAGACCTGCCGCGGCAACGAGTGATTGATAGTCCAGGGGTTCGCGGCCGTAGATGTGATGCTCGAAAACTTGATGCGCGAAAGCGGCATCGCCGGTGGTTTCGGCGAGTGCGTTCTCCAGATCGCGCAGATCGTAGGGCTTGTTGATATCGCGATGGCGATGCCACATCAGGCGCAGCCAATCGTCGAGCGATTTGCCTGGGAAGTGTTCGCGAATGGCGAGATCGAGTCCAAAGGCCAGGGCTTCGCCATAGGTGTAATAAGAGATGAAGGTGTTGTGAAAATTAGTTTCGTCGATGGACCTGGCGGCGTCGACGAACGACGCCTGGCTGCTCATATCGACGACCGAAAACAACTCGCGGCCGGGAGCGTTCAGGACCTCATTCACCGCGCCGCTGAGATGGCGCACGAAATCGTCGAGCGTGGAAAGACCCGCGCGCTGGAGGATCAGCGGGCCGTAATAGTTGGTGAAGCCTTCGGCAAACCAGAGTTCGCCGGACATATTGGCGCGTTCGAAGTCGAAGGGTTCGAGCGAGCGCGGGCGAATGCGGCGCACGTTCCAGGCGTGAAAGAATTCGTGGGAAACGGTACCGAGGGCATGAGCGGCGGAATCTTTCAGCGTGATGGGTGCGGTGATGGAGGTGGAATCGCGATGCTCCATGCCGTCGCCGAAGACGTAGGGAAGGTAATCGACGAGGAAGGTATAGGAACCGTTATCGAATTTCGGAAAGCCGCCGAAGACGCCGGCGGCTTCAAGTACGATGGCTTGACAGTTTTTTGCGTATGCTTTGAGTTCGTCGGGCGAGCCTTGATGATGCAAGGCGAGAAGAAAGCGCTGCCCGTCCATTTGCCATTCGGCGGTGAAATGATTGCTCAGTTCGACGGGACTATCCATCAGCCATTCGAGATTGGGCGCGGACCAGGTGCCGTTGGGCTGCGGAATGAGTTGCGTGGCGGCGCGCCAATGAGAACCGGGCGGCATATCGAAGGTGAGCGTGCTGGGTGCGTTTTCGAAGCCATGGGCCCAAACCAACGCGGCGGGCAAATTGAGGTGAGCGTGCGTTTCGTCGATGCCGGCATAGGTGCCGTCGGCATGATCGCCGAACAAGGTGTAGTGGACGGTGACAGTGCCGTGGTGGCCGGAGATGTTCCAGCCGTAGGGATTGGGACGCGTGATGGTGAGCGGCGAGCCGGTTGGATCGGTGGCGGTGAAGCGATAGACGTTCTTAGCGAATTCGTGCAGCGCGTAACGCCCGGGCGACGAGCGGCTCATGACCACTTCGAGCACCGGTTGAGAAATGCCGCTGAAAGTGGCGCTGATTTCCGCTTCGTGATGGACGGCATTGGGGAAACTGAGCCGATATTCGACGGCCGGCGCGCCCAGCAGCGGGAGCGCGGCCAACAGGCACAACACGAAGTTCATCTAGAGTTCAATGGCTCCGTGATATTTCATAGCCGCGAGGCGGAACTTCGCCCTAACATTAAGGGAACCGAAGTGAGTGATGAAGACAGCTTCCTTCTCACTGGTGTCAATGGGCCTTGAGCGCGGAAAGAAGATGCGCACAGTGCCGGTGGCGGGGTCGAGTTTGGCGTTTTCGGGTTTCAAATCGGGGTAGCCCTTGACGGCAATCCTTGAGTAAGCCATGAACGCCTCGAGGAGGTCTTCCGGGTTGCGGGCATCCACGGAATCGTCGCTCGAAGAAGTGGTGGCGGTAGTGCCCTTGGCGCGATAGCGGTTGGTTGGAACCAGGCCGGTGATGCTGATGACGTAGGAATCGGCGGGGGCGGCGGCATCTTTTTGCGCCTGACGAATGGGCAGGGCGCTCTCCCAGCGGACTGTTATTGGAACCGTGGCCAATCGGCCGATGCGGTTTTTGCCGGGCTCGCCGTCCCAGCGAGGCTTGGGCGCGCCGGTGCCTTTTTCGCCGGTATCGGGCGGGCCGACGGGCCGGGGATCCATGGCGGTGTCTTCGGGATCTTCCATCACGGCGGCGGTTTCGAGCGACCAGGGCGAGCTATTCAGCAGAGTAGCGATATCGTCGGCCGACCAGCTCGCGGCCGGCTTTTGCCAAGGCGGTTGCGAGGCGAACGCGGCTGCGGCGAGCGACAGGACGAGGGCCGTAAGCAGTGTGGGCGGACGAAAATAGGACCTTCGTTTGGGGAGTGTTTCGTTAAAAAAGGGCAACATATGGCAGGCAACTATCGTCCTTATAGTATGGGCTTGCCCGCTATATCATCGAAACAGCCATCATTCTATGATTGGGCAAGCACTTGAAATGGCAAACTCACCGACTCTCCGCCTCTTACTTGGCCTGCTGATTACGCTGGCCGCCGTGGCCGGCTTTTCCTCTTATACGCTCTATCAACTAGACAGGCTGCGAAAGCTACAAACCGACACCATCGACTTGAACCGGCACGACTCATTGCTGCTGGTCAGAGTGCAAGGCGATATTAACATGATCGGTTTGAAGTTACGCGATATCCGCGACATGCCGGAAGGTCTGGAAACGAAGTCGATCGGCAAGATCCACGACGATCTCAATCAAGTGCGAGCGGATTTGCAAGAGGCGATCGAACAGGAAGAAAAACTGAATCCGGTAACGCGGCAAGCGGGACAACACGCGGAACTGATTCGCGCGCTGAAGGAATTTTGGCGTTACATGGACGATGTCTTTGCCGCCGCCAAGGAGGGACGCGCTGGAATAGTCAGCGTTTTGGAGTCCACTAATCTGTTTGCGCGCCGCGAGGGTCTGGCGGCGCGTGTCTCAAAGCTGCTGGAGCGCAATAACGAAGCGGAGGAATGGGCCGACCAAAAAGTGGCGGTGATTTACGACCGGGTCGGGCGCGATATTTACGCGTTCCTGACCGCTACGATTCTGGCGATTCTGGTGACGAGCTTGTATTTGATTTATTCCAACCGAGAGATATTCGACAAGATGGAATCGCTGTCTAGCCAAAGAAGGATTTTGGCGGCGCGCTTGATTGCGCTGCAGGAAGAAGTGCTGCGCTCGATATCCCGCGAGTTGCACGACGAGTTCGGCCAGATTCTGACGGCGGTGAGCACCATGCTGGCGCGCGCGGAACGCAAAGGGCTGCCGCCGGACTCGCCTTTCCGGAGCGAGCTGAGCGAAGTGCGCGAGATCGTGCATAACACGCTGGAAAAGATGCGCAGCCTGTCGCAGATGCTGCATCCGGCGGTAATCGACGACGACGGCTTGGTGAAGGGATTGGAATGGTATGCAGGCGTGTTTAGCAAGCAGACGGGAATTGTCACTAAAACGGTGATTGAAGGCCAACCGATGCGGATCACCGGCCAACCGGCGACGCATTGTTTTCGGATTGTTCAGGAAGCATTGAACAATGCCGCCAAGCATGCCAAAACGAAAACGGCGCTGGTTCAAATGATCTTCACCGCTTCCACACTGACGCTTCGAGTGAGGGATTATGGCTGCGGCCTGCCGCCCAGCAAGAAACCGAACCAGCGCGGTTTGGGATTAATTGCGATGCGGGAGCGGGCCGAGTTGCTGGGTGGTAAGTTGGATATCCAGTCGGAAGAGGACGAAGGTACGACACTGACGCTAGAGATACCGATCGATCGAACCAAGGGTGTACTTAAGACGTCGGAAGAGGAAAGACAAGAGGAGACCATTGTCTCCAAAAGGTAAACATTATGAGTGAAGAGATTACAGTACTACTGGTAGACGACCATAGCTTGGTGCGCCGCGGATTCCGTCGAATCCTCGAAGACGAAGAGGGCATGAAAGTAGTGGGCGAAGCCGCTAATGGTGTGGAAGCCATCCGCATGGCACAGGAGTTGAAGCCGAATGTGGTGGTGATGGATCTTTCCATGCCGGAATTGGATGGCGTACAGGCCACTAAGGAAATCGCCAAGCATTTGCCCGACACGCAGGTTCTGGTGCTCAGTATGCACGCGGAAGATAACTACGTGCGCAATGCGTTAGACGCCGGCGCGAAGGGCTATTTGCTGAAATCGGCGATTGACGTAGATTTGGTGGGCGCGATTCGTGCGGTGGCGGATGGCCAGCGCTTCATGGGAAGCGGCTTGAAGTACGTGGCGCATGAAGCCGACGATGAATTGAACCGTCTCACGCCGCGCGAGAAGCAGGTGCTGCAGTTGATTGCGCAGGGAAAATCGAACAAGGACATCGCCAGCTTGCTCGATTTGAGCGTGAATACTGTTTCAGTTCATCGCGCGAATTTGATGGAGAAGATGAATATTCACCGGACGGCGGAGCTGGTGCTGTTTGCCATACGCAAGGGGTTGGTGGCGCCGCAGTAAACGCGCTTTCTGTGATACACTACGTATAACACTGTGCTTTTCCAGTGGGACGAAGAGAAAAATGAAATCAACCGGAAAAAGCACGGTGTCGACTTCGAAACGGCATTGCATCTCTTCAACGATCCGAACTACGTGCTGGAGCAGGACAGGATCGACGAGGAAGGCGAGCAGTGCTGGCACGCTATCGGGCTTGTCGAAGATTTGCCTCTGCTGGTAGTTCATGTGTACAGGAGCACGCTGGATGGCGAAGAAATCGTCCGTATCATCTCGGCCCGGCAAGCTAGTGAGCGTGAAAGCCGAGGATATTTTAGGCAAGCCTTTAACTAGACGGCAACGGGCCGACTTGGCGCGTTTAAAGAACCGACCCGATAAAGAGATTGACTTTTCGGATATTCCACCACTGACGGATGAGCAGCTTGTCAAGACTTTCCAGCCAAACCGGCAGCTTATAGCGATCCGGCTGGATCGCGAGGTTCTCGCATGGCTGCGCGGATTCGGGCCCGGATATTCCACTCGCATTAACAATATTTTGCGAGTGGTGATGGAAAACGCCGTTTCCACGTCGCCTACGAGGCGAGTCCGAAGATGAAAGGAGCCCTCGTCCACTTCTGCTGCTTCACTGGAGGACGGGGACAGCTAAACGTAGACGACGAATATGCGGCATTGACGCCCTTGGAATTGAGTGGACTCCCTCGTGTACGGGCCGTCGGTTAACGATTAAGGGGCTGGCGACTCGCAGCAATGGCCTTCCGAGAGACAGCGCTCTTCACTTCGTCTCTTGCCGCTTGCAGCATACGAGCCGTCGCGTCGGCTGGTTCAGGCGGACCGATAAGCACTGAGAAAAAATCTGGTGCAGAGAAGGTGGCGCGCAGGCCCACTAGGCAGTGTGCGCCGCCGTGCGATGTTTGTCTGTGTAGGTTTGCTGTTCTACAGAAACGTGTTGACTGCTCAGGAGCAGGAAGATCAGGACGATTCTTCCGATGGAGATAGCGAGTCTGCCGATGATGAGGGCTGGCCCGGGGCGGGACTGTTGTATCGGCTGGTGCTGGTTGGTGGCGGCACCGTTACAGCAAAGGAGAAAATTGCGGGCTGGCGAGATCGCAGGCGTGATCAACAACGACGTTCGTCGAGGAAGGTTATTAGCATGCTGAAGCGGATACCGCAACTGATGAGGGCATCGTTCGCGTCGCCGTGTTAGCGGTTCGCCACGGCTACTCCTATAAGGCGTTGGGATTGGTGCAAAGGATAATCTCGGCCGTCGCGGTCTATTTAGTAGTGCGCCTTACCTTCTGGTGCTTCGGCCCGCGAAAGACAGAAGGATAAGCTCCGCTCAGGTAGCGCCCTGATCTGGCCACCTCGATTTGAGCGTGAATACGGTTTTGGTCCATCGCGCGAATTTGATGGAGAAGATGAATATTCACCGGACAGCGGAGCTGGTGCTGTTTGCCATTCGCAAGGGGTTGGTGGCGCCGCAGTAACGTTACTTCGCCCGCAACTGAATCACTTGTATCGAATATGCCGGAATGGCGTGGCTGAATTTCACCCCGGCATTTGTCAGCGTCGTCCTAACCGGTACAATTCTCGCCGGCGCCGAGATGGTATTCGTTTCCGCCGGATTGTTGCCGGACAACGATATCAGCGTGGCGGTCTCGTCAACGCTGATCGTGCCTGGCAGGTTAATTTCGATTGGCTGCGGCACTGAGGACGCGTTTACCAGCTTGAGATACAACAAGCCGTTGCCCGGATCGTGCGTCACCGAGTAGAAGAATCGTTCGCCGCCTCCGCTAACGGAGGACCTCGGCACTTCTGTTCCGAGATACTCGGCAAACATCGCCTGCGCGTAATAGCTCGGCGATCCATAGCTCGAGAGCGCGTTGTAGCCGATCAGGTCAGACTCCCATTGCATGCCGCCGGGGTTCACGTTGACAAACAGCGGAGCATAAGAAGCCATCACAATTAGGTCGCTGTTTCGCTCCATGCCCGTCATCCAAGCCGCATCGCCTAAGGCCGCGCCCATGTCCGTCGTCGGCGATCCTTCTCGGGTGGCCCATTCGCCGACAAAAATCTTGGGTCCATTGCGGTCGGCATTGTCGTAATGCTTTACGTCCGCGAAAAATTCGTCGGCGCGCTTGTAGTAATGATCGTCTAGCACATCCGGTTTCATGCGCTTCAGCGGTGCCGTGGCGATCAGCTCAAGCCGCGGATATTTGGCTTTGATCGCCTTGTAAAATTGGGCGTAGCGTCCTTCGTAGCTGCCCGAATGATCGAACTCATCCTCATTGCCGATCTCGACATACTTCACGGGAAACGGGGCTGGATGCCCGAGCTTCGTTCTTACAGCGCCCCACTTGGTTGACGGATCGCCCGTCGCGAACTCTATTTCATCGAGTGCCTCCTCGACAAACGGCGTGAGAGTTGGCCCAGGGCGAATGTGATCTCCCTTCAGCGAATAGCCGGCGTAAACCGCGAGTACCGTTTGGATGTTCAAGTCTTCCGCCCATTCCAGAAACTCCAGCAGACCCATGCCGTCCGAGGATTGATAACTCCAGGGACTGCGATGCGTTGGCCGGTCCACCAGAGGACCAATCGTATTCTTCCAATCGAACCTTTCGTCAATCTGATCGCCCTCCAGATAGTTGCCGCCGGGCAGCCGCAGAAACTTGGGATGCATGGCCACCATCATCTCCATCAGATCGGAGCGGTTGCCGTTTCCGCGATCTTTGTAGGTGGGCGGGAACAACGAAACCAGATCGACCCACAGTTTGCCCGCGTGGCCCACTGTTAAGAGAAGGTGATTTTCGGCCGAAACTTCGATGTCCCTGGTTGCTAGCGTGAATTCGTAGCGCTTCCATTCCGTCGAAATGGCCGGGAGCGCCGTCGTGGCAACGGGCTTGCCGCTGTTGTTATTGATCAGAGCCACACTCAATGGGCCCATGTCGGAATCGGTCTTCGCGTAGAGCGATCCCTTGTATGTGGTGTTCGGCCGCAAAGCCATTCCCCAGTAGCCTTCATTCCGCACGCCGGCCTGATTGCCAGGGTCTGCCTGCTTGACACTAATCGCCAAGCTATGCTGAAGCGCGGCGCTGGGCCCTTCCGCCTGGTCAATGGCCATGGTGGCAGCGGAATTCCCCAGGTGCACGATGCTCCAGTGGGCCACACCACCGAAACCGTGATCCTGAAAAGTTCGGTTACGCACCATCTCCGCATACAGGCCGCCATCATACGAATAGTTGATCTCTTCCGTCATCAATCCGTAGAGTGTGGGGCTAACGGCATGCGCCGTTTTATCCACTTGAATGGTGACAGTGGCGTCCGGTGCCTGTGCCGAGGCAGCGTTGGTCAGGACGGCGGCCCCCGCCACTATAAAGAGAGTCTTCGAACACAAGACGGCGGGATTCATGATCCTACTCGAAACTACGCTCATTGCCCATTCTCCCTGATCGACTGCGAATTCGTCACGAGTTATCGACGCAGTCAGTTTATCTGAATGGTTCGACGCTGCGTGGAGTGGCAAGATGGAAGCTGAATGCCAAAAGTCACCGTAACGATCGAACCCTCCACCTGCATCCTGGCGGCCAATTGCGTCGGCATGGAGCCCAAGCTATTTCAGATCGGGTCTGAGCCCCATGTTGAACTGATCGATTTCAACGGCAGGCTGCATGGCAGCGAATACACGTTCGAGACGACTGAGGCGGAGTTGGAAAAGATCGAAGACGCGGTGGATTCCTGTCCCACCCGCGCGATCGCCATGACTCGCCTTTAAACCGCGGTCGCCGGTTCCCGTGACAGTTGAAAGGTGCTACCATCCCAGGATTATGAATCGCCTTTCAATCGGCATCATCGCCGGCATCGCCCTAGTAATGCCGGCCGCCGCTCAGGATCAAACCATTCAGACACTCAGGCAAATTGCGGACACGCCCGGCCCTTCAGGCTTCGAAGAACCGATCCGCAAAGTGATGGCCGATTACATGAAGCCGCTGGCGAGTTCACTTCGATATGACGGCATGGGCTCCATCATCGCCACGCAAGGTTCAACCGGCCCGCGCGTTATGGTTGACGCGCACATGGACGAACTCGGCGGCATGATCCGCAGAATTACGCCAAATGGCTTGCTCACCATGCAAATGCTGGGTGGTTGGCTTGATCAGGCGCTTGTCGATCAGCGCTGGGTCATCATAGGCGCTAAAGGAGCCGTGCAAGCTGTTACCGGCATCCGGGACATTCACGTGGTACCCCCGGAGGAACGCACGCGCGTCTTCCCGCGAGATCAGATCTATCTCGATATCGGCGCAAAGAACGAAGCCGAGGTTCGCGCCCTGGGGATCTCGCCCGGCGACCCGGTGGTTCCCGACTCGCCGTTCCTGGTGTTGAATGGCACGGATAACTATCTTGCCAAAGCCTGGGACGATCGCGTGGGCTGCGCCGTCGTCGTTGAAGCGATGCGGCGTCTGCAAACTCAGCTGCATCCCAACCAGATTTTCTGGACCATTACGACCCAGGAAGAAGTTGGCCTGCGCGGCGCTCACACTGCCGCCGATGTCGTCAAGCCGGACCTCGCGATTGCCCTCGAGGGCGGCATTACCGGCGATGTCTTTGGCGGCCACGCGGAAGAAACACAGGTGCGCCTGGGCGGCGGCCCGGGCCTATTTCTTTACGACTCATCGGCGCTGCCCAACCGGAAGCTGGTAGCGTTTACCCGGGCAACCGCATCGGCCAAGGGTATTCCTTTGCAAACAGACCTTGTGCAAGGTTACGGCGATGATTCAGCCGAACTTCAGAAAGCGGTCGGCGGCGTTCCGACAGTGAACCTTGTCGTCCCTATCCGTTACACACATTCACACAATGGAATCATGAACCGGAAGGATTTCGACCAGATGGTCGATTTGCTGGTAGCGATGCTACTGAAGCTCGATGCAGCGACTGTCGAGAACGTGCGAGACTTCACTCCATAGGCTCCAGTGGCTTGCGCGGTGAGCCGGCCTGGTCTTCCAACGCGGCGTAAGCCAAGGTATGGAAATCGGCCGCCGTGCTAGGGCCGCCGGGATGAAGTTGAGCCATGAAGATGGTGATCATATCTTCCTTGGGATCGATGGTAAACGTGGTGTAAAAGAACCCGCCCCAGTTGTATTGCCCCGCGCTGCCGAGCCCGTGCAGCGGCGTCTTCACCCCGTCTATACCAAAGCCAAGACCGAAAGACTGTTCGGGAAACTTTGGGCCAAGCTGATCATGCGTCATCAGTTCCACCGATTTGCGGCTAATCAATTGCGTCTTGCCGCACTTGCCTTGATTCAGCATGAGCTGGCAGAAGCGGGCATAATCGGCCGCGGTGGAACAAAGACCGCCTCCGCCCGAGAAGAGTTTTTTCGGGCCGGTGACCGGGTAATCCGCCGAATAGGAAAACGGCCCTTCGGTGATAGGAGTATCGGGAAAGCGCGCCAATCCTTTGCCTTCGTACCAGGTGTACGCCGTGGCAAGGCGGTCAACTTTATCCGGGGGAACATAGAAGAAGGTGTCCTTCATTCCCAGCGGGTCGAAGATTCTTTCCTTCAGGAATTGATCGAGCGGTTTGCCTGAGATCACCTCGATCAAATAGCCCAACACATCGATATTCAATCCATAGTTCCAGCGTTCGCCGGGATTAAACAGCAGCGGCAACTTAGCGAGCCGCTTCACGCTTTCACCGATTGTGCCGTCGAAAGGCAGAATGCCGCTGGCGATGTTGGCCTCTTTGTAGAGGGGTCCGAGATCGGCGTCCCAGTTATAGCTGATTCCCGAGGTGTGGGTGAGCAGGTGGCGAATCGTGATCGGCTGGGATGCCGGAATTGTGTAAGGCCTCCCTTGTTTCGGCGTAACCAGCACTTTCGGATCGGCGAATTCGGGGATGTACTTGGCAATGGGGTCGTCCAGTTGAAAGCGGCCTTCTTCATAGAGCAGCATGACGCCCAGGGTGGTAATCGGCTTGCTCATCGAGCAGATGCGGAAGATGGAATCGGTGCGCATGGGCTTGGAGTTCTCGCGATCCTGGCTACCGGTCGCGTTGAGCCAAACAACCTGGCCGTGACGGGCGACGAGGGTGACAGCGCCGGCGATTTCGCCGTTGTCGACGCTTTGCTGAACGGTGGCGGCGATGCGCTGTAAGCGGGCGGAAGAGAGGCCCACGGCTTCCGGTTTCGCCGCGGACTCTTGGGCGGGGGCATGGTGGACGACGATTGCGATCAAGAAGAGCAATATCGAAGAGAGCAGGATTTTGCGTGGCATGTTGAAGGGTATTCGGTTGGAGATTATCATAAGCCGGTACGCTACTCGCATGGACTCCAAGCTTGATCAATTCCTACGCTTTGTATCAGCGGAGCGTGGCCGCCACCACAAACGCGGGTATTTGGCCGGTTTTCTTGCCATCCTGATTGCGGTTCTTCTCTACGAGACTCAGTGGCTCAACTTGCGCTCCGGGTTACTGGTGCTCCTGGCCGGACAAGTGGGCGATGTTCTCGCCCTGTTCTTGAGGAGCGTTCAGTTCTCGCGTGATCTGGATCGGCAGAAGGCCAGTGCTTCAAGTGAAGGGGCTTTTTCAGCCTGGTTCGAGCGCGAAGAATTATTCATTAAGCGCCTGGCGCTCTTTGACAGCTCATGCCAGATGATTGGTTTCTTAGCGCTCGGATACGAATTTTGGATAACTACCGGTAGCCTAGGGTTCGCTGTTGCAATCGGCGTCGTTTATCCGGCCGCATTCTACCTTGGGGTGATACGCAGGAAGACCCGGGCCGCTATCAGACGGCTAAGAGCGAAGAAGCGAGAGCTAGCGTCGCTTTGAGCCGGGATTGGGCATGGTGATCGCACCGTCAAGGCGAGCGGCCAGCGCTTCGAATGCGGGCATGGGTCCTCGCCAGCGAAGCTCGTCCACATCGGCGAAGAGTGCTATATCGGTGCGGAGGGTGGCGAGGGTACGGAACAACAGCGCGCGGTCGCGCTGGACGGAAAGAGTTCGAGCCAGCGCGCCGGCGTTGCCGACGTTTACGCGCCAATCCCGCCAGTCCGCGGGGATAGATTCGAGATGGACGAAGCGTGCGAGAACGGCAGCTGTAGACTTGGCCCCCCAACCGGGCAAACCGGGGTATCCATCCGCCGCATCGCCGACGAGCGCCAGATAATCGGGAATCGACTGTGGGGAAACGCCGAATTTTTGAAAGACGCCGGCTTCATCGCGCACCTCGGCCGTCCGTCGAATCAATTGCACGATACGCGTTCCACTCACGATTTGCGCCAGATCTTTGTCCGGTGTGCAAATGTTGACGCGCTCGACTCGCGGATCGCGCACGGCTTCGACAGCGCCAGAAGCCAGTGCATCGTCAGCCTCGAACTCAACCATTGGCCAGACCACAAAACCAGCGGCGGAAAGAGTTTGCTCGAGCAGCGGGAACTGCGCCAGCAGGTTTTCGTCGATCCCTTCGCCCGTTTTGTATCCCGGCCATAGTTCGTTGCGGAACGACTCAATGACGTGATCGGTAGCGATGGCAACATGCGTAGCGCCGTCTTTGATCAGGCCCAGCATGGATGCAAGTACACCGCGCACCGCGCCGACTTCAACTCCATTCCGATCCTTGGCGGACGGGAGAGCGTAGTAATGCCGGAACAACTCGTATGTGCCGTCTACCAGATGGACTTGCAAGGTGCCTCCCCACTCGAATTGATAAGGCCATATTCGAGTGAGATAGAGTATGGCCAGAATCATATGGCGGATCAATCGGAAGACCAACAGCCTCTTGCCAACCGCTGGCTGATTGCCGTTGCGGGCGTTTGCATGCAGATCGCTTTTGGTGCGGTGTACGCCTGGAGCGTCTTCCGCACGCCACTGGTCAAGCAGTTTGGTTGGACCATTTCGCAGGTGACGCTGACCTTTACGATCGCCATTTTCTGTTTGGGCTTCGCCTCGTTTTTCGGCGGACTTTGGCTAAACAAGAAAGGGCCGCGCATCGTAGCGATCACCGGCGGCGCGCTCTACGGACTGGGCGTATTTCTCGCGTCGTATTCCGGCAATGGGCTGCCTTGGCTGTATCTCAGCTATGGGCTGATAGGCGGCATCGGCTTGGGCTTCGGCTATATCGTGCCGGTGGCTGTGCTGGTGAAATGGTTTCCCGAACGGCGCGGGCTCATCACCGGCGTCGCAGTGGGCGGCTTTGGCGTGGGCGCGCTGATCACCGCGCCGCTGGCCACGCACTTGATACAAACGGTTGGCGTGCTGACGACGTTCGCGTACTTAGGCGTGGCTTATTTAGTGGTGAGCGTGGCGGCCGGCGCCTTCATGCAGAACCCTCCCGCCGGTTGGCAGCCGGTGGGATGGACGCCGCCGGTGAGCAAGGTCAAGCAACGGGCTACGAAAGACTATACGCTGAGCGAAGCACTCAAGACATGGCAATGGTGGGCCTTGTGGCTGCTGCTTTTCCTGAACGTGTGCGCGGGCATTTCGATCATTTCGCAAGAGTCGCCCATGTTTCAGGAACTGGCGCACGTATCCGTGGCGCAGGCAGCGGGCATGGTGGGCGTGGCGTCAATTGGTAATGCCATCGGGCGCGTCTTTTGGGCCTGGGTTTCCGACCTGCTGAATCGCCGTCTGACCTTTGTGATCATGTTCGCTTTACAGGCAGTGCTGTTCTGGCTGTTCCCGCAACTGCATTCCGCCATCACCGTTGGCACAGCCACCTTCGTCGTCCTGTTATGTTATGGCGGTGGCTTTGGCACGATGCCGGCGTTCTGTGCCGATTATTTCGGCGCGAAGAACGTGGGGTCGATCTACGGCCTCATGCTGACGGCCTGGGGTTTTGCCAGCGCCGTCGGGCCGTTGCTGATTGCGCATATGCGGGAGGTGAGCCATGTGTACCGCGGAGCGCTGTATGTGATTGCCTTAGTGATGACCGTTTCGATTCTCCTCCCGTTGGTGGTGCGTCTGCCAAAGAACGGCGCGGCTTAAGTCTTTATTGGCATGCACGACAAAGTCATTCTGGTTGCGGGCGGCGCGGGCGGCATCGGCGCGGAAGTGAGCGCGCGATTGATGAGCGAGGGCATACGCGTGGCGATCGCGGACCTGAGAATCGACGAAGCGCTGGACGAGCGTTTTAGCACGATCGCTTGCGACATTACCAGCGCCGAGCAATGCCAGGCCGCGGCACAAGCCGCGGTTGACAAATTTGGCCGGCTGGACGGCATGGTGAACTGCGCGGGCGTGAGCAAACCGCACGACAGCATGAGCCTGCCGCCGGATGAGTGGGCGCACATGGTGGACGTGCAGCTGAATGGCGCGTTTTATCTGGCGCAAGCTTGTGCCCAACGAATGCCGGCTGGCGGCGCGATGGTGTTCATCACCAGCACCAACGCCGAAGCCGCCTTCCCACGGCGCGCCGCCTATTGCTGCGCCAAAGCGGGCGTAGCAATGCTCACCAAAGTGCTGGCCATCGAGTGGGCTGACAAGGGCATTCGGGTGAATGCGGTGGGTCCGGCGTACGTGGCCACGGAGATGACGCAGCGCAACATTGCCGCCGGCAACGTGAACGAAGCACAGATCAAAGCGCGCATTCCGCTGGGACGGCTGGCGCAACCGGCGGACGTGGCCGACGCGGTTTCATTTCTGCTGAGCGACAAAGCCGGCTTCATCACCGGGCATTCGCTGTACGTGGATGGGGGTTGGCTCGCTTACGGGTATTTCTAGGCTCCGAAAACAGGGGGTTTTTATCGCCTATTAAATATAGTCTGAGTTGGACGAAAAAAAACCCCCCTTTGTGCGAGCCGCTACGGAACGAACGGCGCTACGCGGGTTTTGAACTCGGCGCTCGCCAGGTTGAGTTCGCTACGAAAGTATTTGCGCAACGTTTTGGGCGAAGTATCGATGGCGCGTGCGATCTCGCGCTGCGGAAAGCCTAACGTGCTGAGCAGCAGCACCCAGCGACGCCGGGAGCGCGTGGCCTTAAAGCGCCGGACGCCGACGGCCCCGGGCGCGGCAGGTTCGATGAAAGTAGATTGCATGTCTTGAAATTCCTTTGTTTAAAAAAATTGGGCGGCGTTCCGGCACGACGGCGCGAAACGTGTTTCCGTGCCCAAGGTAGTATGCCGACGAACCGGAGTTGCAATTCTTGCGGTGTAAGCAATTGAAAACAATACCAAAATAAATTTCGCCGAATTGTGACCCGCGATTACGGCGCTCGGCAGCCGACACTTGAGGGGATGAAAACGGGCGGATCGGCAGATCTTGCCGCGAGGCAAGTTTTCGGGTGGGGAGTGTTGCTTTTGAGTCGCCCTATAGGTGGACCTTTCTGATGGGTAAGCTATTGATCCCAATGGAGATGACGGCGGCCGTTTTCTAAGGACGGGTCATGGCGGCCCGAAAACGGCCGCCACAGGAGGGGATGAAAACAGGCGACTGAGCGGTGTTACTCGGGAATGGGGGAGCGCAAAGAGGGTACATGCACACGTATGTCCATGAGTTATGGATCTGACAGGTGGACGATTTTCATTTTCGGACACACGCACGTCCCCACTTTGCTTGAGGCGATCCCGGCGCTCAGGCATTGAGCAATCGGGACTTACGCGGGATTGTTTTCCAAGGAACGGACTTTTGTGCGAGCCGCGCTGCTAAATCGCCGCGCCGACAATGGCGGCCACGAGCATGGGGCCGACATGCACCAGGGCGAGTCCAGCGCCGCCCAAACCAGCCATGAAACCGAAGAGCGGGCCGGTGAGCAACGTTGCGAAGAAAAATGTGGCCGCGCCAATCAATAAGCCCGGCAATAAAGCGGCGAGAATGGCGTTGCTCACGCTGCCCGATTTGCGGCCACCCACAAAGCCAGCGATTAAGGGTCCGGCAATCGGCATCCAAAACAGCAGTACCGAGAGCACCAACATCCACACCATTCCTCGCGCGATACTGCCGTTGTTCGCCGCAGCCATTTTTCAAGTCTCTCATATAATTCTTGTTTGCCCCACAAACTTTGCGCACTCTTCTCACTGGTGGTTTTAGTACCTTCCTTGCCTGCCGCCGAGCCTTTCGATCTCGTCATTCGGCATGGGCACATCATCGATGGCACGGGTTCGCCGTGGTATTCGGGCGATATTGGCATTCTGCATGGCCGTATCGCGCAGATCGGCGAACTCGGCGGTGCGCCGGCCAAACGGGTGATTGACGCGCAAGGGCGCGTGGTAGCGCCGGGGTTCATCGACATGCTTGGGCAATCGGAACATTCGATTTTGATTGACCCGCGCTTGCCGTCGAAGATTTTTCAAGGGATCACCACGGAGATCACAGGCGAGGGCGGTTCAGTTGCGCCGTTGAACGACAAAATGATCGCGGGGTATAAAGTGAAGCCGGATTGGCGCACGTTCAGCGGATACTTTGCGCATCTCGAACGGCAGGGCATGGGCATCAATCTGGCGAGCTATGTGGGTGCGACGCAGGTGCGGCGAGTGGTATTGGGCGAAGTGAACCGCGCGCCGACGGAGGCTGAGCTTGAACAAATGAAAGCGCTGGTCCGCGAGGCGATGCAGCAAGGGGCGGTGGGCCTTTCGACGGCTTTGCAATATGCACCTGCGCCTTATGCGAGGACGGAGGAACTGATTGCATTGGCGGCGGAGGCGGCGCGTTTTGGCGGCATCTATGCGACGCATATGCGCAATGAAGGCAACGGCATTGATGAAGCGCTAGACGAGGCGTTTCGCATTGGCCGCGAGGCAAAAATTCCGGTTGAGATCTGGCATTTGAAGGCCGCCGGCAAACCGAATTGGAACCGCATGCCGGAGATTGTGGCGCGGATTGACGCGGCGCGTGCGTCGGGCGTGGATGTGAGCGCGGATACCTATGCTTACCCGGCTTGGTTCAATAGTTTCTCGGCGTTCATTCCGCCCTGGGCGCATGAGGGCGGCGAAGCGAAACTGGTGGAGCGGTTGAAAGATCCAGCGATGCGCGCGCGGATACGGCAGGAGATGCTCACTGTCGATTCCGCCTGGGACAACGAATGGCAGGAGATCAACGGGCCGGAGGACATTTTGATTAGCGTAGTGCACGATGCGGAATTGCTGCCGCTGCAAGGAAAGACTGTTCAGGAGGTTGCCCAAGCGCATGACAAAGACGCGATTGATACGATTTTCGATTTGCTGATTAAAGATCCGGGGATGGACGTGGCGGTTTTTGCGATGAACGAAAAAGACGTGGCACTTTGTTTGCAGCAGCCTTGGGTTTCGATCGACAACGATTCACAGGGAACCGCGCCGGACGGCCCGCTGGGTAAAGAGCATCCGCATCCGCGGGCGTATGGGACGTTCCCGCGCATTCTGCGCAAATATGTGCGCGAGGACAAATTGCTGACGCTGCAAGAGGCGATCCGCAAGTTCAGCGCTTTGCCGGCCGAGCGCATGCGGTTGACGGACCGCGGGGTTTTGAAGCAGGGATTGTGGGCGGATATCGTGATTTTCGATCCCGAGACGGTGCGGGATTTGGCGACGTTCGAGAAACCGAATCAGCTAGCGGAAGGCATGGAGTACGTGCTGGTAAACGGGGTACCGGTGATTGACGGCGGGAAGATGACCAATGCCCTGCCCGGCAAGGTTTTGCGCGGGCAGGGATTTGAGGCAGGCCGTTAGTAAATTTCGCCGAGTTCACGTGTGCGGCTATGCAGCAGTTTCACCTCACACTGCGCGCGCTTTGTTTCATCAAGCAGACTGGCGCAAGCCTCGCTGCGATATGCCTCCCAAAGCCGTTGTGAGCTCCGAACGGCTGCGATGGTTGCGGGGTCGTCATGAGACTCCAGTTGCTTCAGCTTTTCGTCAAGCGCGGCGCGCGCATCCTGAAGCATAACTTTTACGCAAGAACCTTCGTCCGCGCCTGGACTGGCATCGCAGTTCCGGCCAATGCGAATATAGTCAACGATTTTCTGTCCGGTCGTCGGGCTTTCCAGCAAATCGAGGGCGATAACATCCCTGCTCCCGACTGTTTCTGGAGCCGGACTATGGCCGCCGGCAACATGTGCCAATTTCCTGGCGGCAGATGAAGTTGCGAGGGCGTCAATGGTCCGAAAGTGACAAGATACGTCCCGTTAGGCTGCGCGACGGCCTTGATGTCATAGCCGAGGCATTCTAAGGTTTTGGGGTTGGCCCAGTAGCGGCTTACCTCATCTCCGTGCGAAGAGGTGCCGTCGATGCCATCGGTTGGCAACTGTGGACTGGCTGGCTCGAGTCTCGACTGCCAACTGATGGAAATGCCGGACGGCAGCCCCATCGAAGCTCCCGACTGCCCCAAGCGATGGAAGCCAAAGCCAAGGCGAAGGCGATTTTAGTTGTCAGTTTCATAGCTGCTCCTTATAATTCGCGGCTCAAGCCGCTTGACGGGATGGAACACTGCCGATTGCGGTTGCGGGGTCGAGGCATTCCTTGGACCGCGCAAGGCAAAAAACGCGAGAGCCAAGACCAAGGCCGCTCCAAGCGCTAAAGGCACCGGTATTCGGATGCTGCCGGTCAACAGCCATTGCCACCAGGGGCCGCGTTGGGCGTGGCGGATGCGCCGCGTCAATGAGTCAGGCGCGGGACGGGCCGGCCACTGCCTCAATAGTTCGTCCAGTTCGCGATCATTAAGTGGTTCCATGTTCGGTGACACTCCTCAAATTTCCAGATCTGTGCGGGGCCAAAATGGTTTTCAAGTTTTCCCTGGCGCGGTGCAGACGCGCTTTGACGGTGCCGATTTCGATGGCCAAGGTGTCGGCGATTTCCTGCAAGGACAGGCCCTCATACGTTGCTAGAATCAGTGCCTCCCGCTGCAACGGCGGTAGGGCGGCCACGGCGACTGACACGGCCTGTCCGGTTGCCAGATTCTCTACTAAAGGCGCGACGGTAAGCGGCAGGCGATCCTCTAACGAACTCCAGCGCTGCTCATGGCCGCCGGCGTTTCCAGGCCATGTGGCGGGCGATGCCAAGTAGTAGGGCGCGCATGGAGCCGCGCGAACGGTCGAAATCGGCGTCGCCGCGAAAGAGGGCGAGAAAAACGTCCTGGGCAATGTCTTTGGACGGAGAGTTCGTCATACGCCAGGCAAACTGGTAAACGGCATTTTGTGCTCCTCGAAAATAGCTCCAAACTCCTGGTCCGTCATCTGCTTCACTTAGGATTGCCGGATTGGGGGCTAAAAGATACGCAGACCGGCATTTTTTTTCGGACTAAGGCCCCCGGGGCTGGCGTGATACCGTAATTTGAAGCCTCGATGGACAAACATTCCAACCCTACCGTTCATGTGGAAGTGCTGAATGGAGCGCGTCCGGGCGTGGTGATTATTCGGGCGCAAGGGCCGCTGGATATTACTAACTTTGGTGAGTTTGAAGAGATCACGAGGAGGAATGAATCGCCGGTTTTGATTGTGGATCTGGCGGAAGTGCCTTATATCGATTCGGCGGTTTTGGGGAGCATGGTGGCAATGCATGTGGCGTGCGCGCGGAACCAGCGTAAGTATGCGTTAGTGAATGCCAATCAACGGATACAGAATATGCTGACGGTGTCGGGAGTGGGCGAAGTGCTGGTGAGTTTCGCGACGGTGGCGGAGGCGGAGAAGGCGTTGTAGCATGATTCCGGAAAAAACGAAGCCGGGGCAAGAATCGGTTTGGGATTATCCCAGACCTCCGCGTTTGGAATTGTCTTCGAGAACCGTGCGCGTCGAGTTGGGGGGCCAAGTGATCGCGCAATCGGCCAATGCGTATCGCGTTCTTGAAACGAGTCATCCGCCCACTTGGTACATAGCCCGCGAAGACATCCGAATTGAGTTCCTCGAAGCCACCACTAAGAATTCTTTTTGTGAGTGGAAGGGTTTGGCGACATATTGGACTGTGCGCGCCGGCGAGCGGATTGCGGAGAACAGCGCCTGGTCTTATGAAGCACCGAATGCGAACTTCGAATTGATCAAAGGATATCTGGCTTTCTATCCGAGCCGGTTTCAGTGCTATCTGGATGAGGAACTGGTGAAGGCGCAGCCAGGCGACTTTTATGGCGGTTGGATCACCAAAGACCTGGCCGGGCCGTTCAAGGGGATGCCGGGGAGCTGGGGCTGGTAGGCCCGCAAACACGATTAAGGAGCTAGTAAACGCGCGCTAACTCGACAAGCGAAAAGATGAGAGTCTGATTTTCAAATTTCCCACAAGTGAAGGGCTTCCAGGCCATATTGCGACCTTTCTTCGCACGACAGCGAAAATTCTACAGACTTGTCTTCGCGTGCCGGTCGCGGTCTTCGAGGTTCGGCCGCTCGCCCTTAAAGTAGGCTTTGGCGGTCTCGAAAAGATATTCCAGCTTATTGACGCCGCGATTGTCCCAATACTCGGCGTCAACGGGGTCTACGCCGATGAGGGCGATATCCGGGTCATCTGCCCCGCGCGGGAACCAAACCTTATAGGGCTCTTTCCAAAGCTGGTGAATCTTTGGCTGATCTTCAACGATACGAGCTTTCCCGCGCAGAGAAAGAAAGGCCGAGTTATCGTTTTGGAAAACGAGCAGGACGGTTGATTGTCGACTCACATCCTCAGCCAGTCCACTCTCTTTACTTGTGAGGAACCAAATATTGGAAAGATCCTCGTCGACACGAGCCACGTGCATGGGCCGCGCTTTAGGGTTACCACTGGCTGCAATAGTTACGAGCATGGCATTGTCGAAGTGCTTTGCCACGTCGTAAACCTTCTTCCGTTCATCAATCGTTTCTGTCATGCTGTCCGCTCAAGCAAGCAGAGGACCAAAGACAGCCTTGCCTTCCCGATTGATTGGCCCATCAATCGGCGTCAGTTGTGGACAAAAGTCCCAGATGTCGCAGGACGCGCCGCACTTTCTTGGGAGACACCGCCAGTTTATTTGCCACGCGCGATACTTTTCTTCCTTCGCGCTCCCAAACGCGCCGGATGAGCACCTCTTCAAAATCGGCCACTACTTCCTGTAAGCTTTTGTCGCCGACCGCGCCTTGCGACCAAGCGCGCAAATTCGGATCTTCGAGGCCAGCGTGCAGGATTCGCGCGCGCAAAATTTCCACTTCCTGCCAGAGAGCATCGTGGCGATCGTGATTGAGATAATCTTCGGCTTTATCGCAACAATTGCGCGCGCCGTCGGTGTTATGGAAGAAGCCGTTGACCAGAGTCATGCCCTGGCAGATGTAGGCTTGCGCAGTCAGGCGGCGGCTCTCGGTGCGTTCGCCCAGCGCGACGGCTTCTTTGGCGCAATCGTTGGCGAGTTGGGCAAAGCGGCTGGGGTCGTCGGTTTCGCCGATCTGCTCTTCAAAGCGCGCGTTGGCGGCGATGGCCTCGACGATGCGGGCGCGGCACATTAACAGGTAGTCGGCTTTACCTGCGCCGAGATCGAATGCTTCACCGGCGCGCTTCTCGGCCATTTCCAGGTCGCCTAGATCGACGCAAATCTGGGCGTAGTTCACGTCGACGTTGCCGGTGCCGTGGTGATTGTGGCGGCGGCGGTAGATCTCATCGGCTTTGGCCAGATCCTGCTGGGCATTGCGCAGCAGTTCGTACATGCGTTCAAGCTGGCCGGCTTTATCTTTCTTGTCGGCCGGCAGTTCGGGTTGCTGATTCAGACGCTGGCGCTCGCGCTTGGCGTCGATGCTGCGGCGCAGTTGCAACGCCAGAAAGCGCTTGGCTTGAGCGATATTGGTGAGCGAGCGCGCCAGATAGCCTTCGAGCGCAGGGCGTTTTTGAAATATCTCAATCGAGGCGTTGAAATATTGCATGGCATGGTCGTAGCGGCCTTCGCGCAGCGCGATGCGGCCATAAGTGGATTGAATGTTGCCGAGAGTGATGAAGTCGTCGGTATCGCGCAAGACGGCTTCGGCTTCCTGCAGGATGCGGATGGCTTCCTTGGGTTCGCCTTGCTGAAAGACCATCCAGCTTTCGAGCGTGCGCAAGATGGCGGCCAGCGGCGTCAGACCCTGGCTTTCGGCCAATCGCATGTTTTCGCGGGTCACTTCCAAGGCTTGTTCATATTCGCCCGCTTTGCGCAAACAACGCGCTTTCCAAAGTCCGGCGATGACGGCAATGCGTTTGTCGCCGAGATCTTTTTCGAGCAGGAGGACAGTGTTGAGATGGTCGAGGGCCTCGGACAAATCTTCGCGGCGCATGGCCACCACCGCCTCCGCCATGCGCAGTTGCAGGTAGCCGGACAGTGGCAGGGAAGCGCGCTGTTCGGCCTGGAAGCGAGTCATCAACGTACTGAGCACGTCGCCGCCTTCATAACCTACATCCACCCATTGGGCGAGAGTGCCCAGCGCCAGCCCGGCGTTCCGGTCTAAGGGGTGCAACTGGGTTAGTTCGGCGCGGCAGGTTTCCAGCAACGCGATGCCTGCGCCGATTTGCCGCTCCTGCAATAAGCGGCGAAGTTCCTGCAATTGATCCGCTGAGATCACTTAGTCCTTACTGTATCGAGTGATGCTTTAGCCATAGGCCCTGACCGAAGTGACCGGCTAGGTTGCCAGATGCGGCTCACAGAGTCCGCGCCGCCCTGCGATAAGCGTATTGAGCGACGGAGAGTCGAACCCCTTTATGAATCATATTTCCATACAACGTCTGAAACTATTCACGTCCTTGCTGGTGCTGAGCGGGCTCGCCGCTGCGCAATCTTCCAAAATGTCCGCTGAACTGCAGGGCGTCAACGGCAGCACGCCGGTAAGGGTGATTGTGCGATACAGCCACGTTCCCACAGCTGCGGATCATGCGCGCGTTTGCGGGCAGGATTGCCAATTCCGCAAGCATTTGCAGAGTGCGGCGGCAGGAGCATACACGCTGCCGGCGAGCGCATTGAGCGACGTGGCGAACGATGCTGCGGTGACGCACATTTCGCTGGATCACGCGATTGGAGCGCGCTTGGATTACGCCACGGCCGCCACCAATGCGACAATCACGCAGGAGTGGGGAGTGATCGGCACGGGCGTTGGCGTCGCGGTGATTGATAGCGGCATTTCGCCGGGCGCGGATTTCGGCAGCCGGATTGTTTACAAACAGGATCTGACCGGCGGCGATGGGCAGGACCCTTTCGGCCATGGCACTCATGTGGCGGGCATTATTGGCGGGAGCGGGGCGAACTCGAGTTGCTCGACATGCAAACGTCATTTAAAGGGGATGGCGCCGGGGGCAAACCTGATCAACCTGCGCGTGCTTGACCAAAGCGGGCAGTCTTCCGACAGCCTGGTGATTCAGGCGATCGATACGGCTATCGCGCTCAAGAGCCGCTACAACATCAGAGTGATCAACCTATCCGTGGGTCGGCCGGTTTTTGAAAGCTATACGCAAGATCCGTTGTGCCAAGCCGTGGAAGCGGCTTGGAAGGCGGGCATCGTAGTGGTGGTAGCGGCGGGTAACGACGGGCGTTTGAATACGGTCAACAACAATGGCTACGGGACGATTAACTCGCCGGGCAACGATCCTTATGTGATTACGGTGGGTGCGATGAAACCGGAGCAGACGTACAGCCGCACCGACGATCAGCTCGCCAGCTATAGCTCGAAGGGGCCGTCGTTAATCGATAATGTCGTGAAGCCCGACCTAGTGGCGCCCGGTAATAATATTGTGTCTGTTTTGGCGAGTCCGAGTGCGGCGCTGGCGGTTGCTTCACCGGTGAACGTGGTGACAACGCAATATTATAATTCGGCGGGCAGCCCGGCAAAGTCACCGTATTATATGGTGCTGAGCGGCACGAGCATGGCGGCCGCGGCAGCCAGCGGCGCGGTGGCGGACCTGCTGCAAGCGCAGCCCGCGCTGACGCCCGATCAAGTCAAAGCACGCTTGATGCTGACCTCCTACAAGTCGTTTCCCTCAATGTCGGTAGCGACCGATCCGACAACCGGCCAGTCGTTCACCGATTATTACGATCTGCTCAGCCGCGGCGCGGGCTATCTCGATCTCGAAGCGGCGCTGCTTTCGAGCGTGGTGGCGAATGGGCCGGCGCTGTCACCTACAGTCCAGTTCAATACCCAGCAACACACGCTGGCACTGCTCTGCCAGGCGCAATCGGCGTGGAGCGTGGCGGGCGCGAGCGGAGCGCTGACGCCCACGAATGTTTGGGGCAGCACTGCGGTGGCCAGCAACAAGCTGATTGCAACCTATGAAACGGCGGCGGTAGTGGACGCAGCGGGCGCGGTGGATACCGGCTTATCGGCGGCTTGGAATACGTCCGCCGCCTGGAATACCTCGGCTGTATGGAACACGTCGGCGGTGTGGAATACTTCGGCGGTGTGGAATACCTCGAGCATTGAGTCCACCAGCGCCGTCTGGGGTACGGCGAATACCATTTCTCTCTTCGGCGAGCAATAAGGCGTTGCTCGAAACGTGGCGGCTTGCCGTTCGCTGCCGGCAAGCCGCTCCTCATTTGAGAAGGGTGAGACAGGTCCGATTGAGAAGAAGCCCGAGGTGATGAGCGAGCGGTCGATTTTCTGACAGCTTATTCGATAAGATCGAAGGCTATGGGTCTAAGGCAATTGGATCGCCGTTCTTTCTTAAAAACCTCCGCGGCAGCGGTTTCCGCGCCGCTGTTTATACCCGCCTCGGCGTTAGGGCGAGACGGCCATGTTGCGCCGAGCAACCGCATCACCATGGGCGTGATCGGCACCGGCAATCAAGGCACCGGCGACATGAAGAATTTCCTGCGCGATGAACGCGTGCAGGTGATCGCGGTCTGCGATGTCAACAAGGAGACGCCAGGTTATTGGGACGGCGCTATTGCAGGGCGGGAACCGGCGCGCGTGCTGGTGGAGTGGCATTATGCGCGCGACAAGCGCGACGGCAAATATCAGGGCTGTACCGCCTATGAAGACTTTCGCGAGTTGATCGCGCGCAAGGATATTGATGCGCTGCTGATTGCCGTGCCGGACCACTGGCATTCGATTCCGGTTGTGATGGGGGCGCGCGCGGGCAAAGATATCTACGGCGAAAAGCCGCTGTCGCTGACCATCAGCGAAGGGCGCGCCATGTGCAACGCGGTGAAAGCGAATAACCGGGTGTTTCAATGCGGCAGCCAGCAGCGTTCCGATGCGCGTTTCCGCAAGGCGTGTGAGATTGTGCGCAATGGGCGCATCGGCAAACTGCAGCGCGTGCTTTGCGGATTGCCCGGCGGGACGCCGGATTTCGGCAAAGATGCCGACCGGCAAGATCCGGAACCGGTGCCGGCCGGGTTTAACTATGATTTTTGGCTGGGTCCTGCGCCGGAAGCGCCGTATGCGCCGGCACGCTGCTTTGTCAACTTCCGCTGGATTCTGGACTATTCGGGCGGACAGATTACCGATTGGGGCGGCCATCATCCCGACATCGGTCAGTGGGGCATGGGCACGGAACTGACTGGGCCTATAGCGATCAAGAACGGCCAAGCAGAGTGGGCGCATGAGAAGCTTTGGAACACGGCCGTCGATTATTACTTCGAAGCGCATTACGAGTCGGGCGTCAAGATGGTGGTTTCGAGCCGGGTTCGCTCGGGTGTCACGTTTGAAGGTAGCGATGGTTGGGTGTGGGTAAATCGCGGAGCCATGGAAGCGAGCAACGCCGCGCTGCTGGATTACGACCCGGGGCCGAATGAGATCCGCCTGTATCGCTCGGACAATCATCAACGGAATTTCATCGATTGTGTGATCTCACGGAGTGAGCCGATTGCACCGATTGAGCAGGCGCACCGGTCGATCTCAATTGCGCACTTAGGCAACATCAGTTTGCGTTTAGGCCGCGACTTGCGCTGGGATCCTCAAGAAGAGAAGATCATTGGCGACGACGCGGCGAGCCGGATGCTGGCGCGGTCGATGCGCAAGCCCTGGAAACTGGAAGGCTGATAATAGTCGGTGAATGCAATATAAAACTTTGGGCGACACCGGGTTGCTGGTCTCCACGCTTTGCCTTGGCACGATGACGTTTGGCGGCGGCGAAGGCTTCTGGAAAGTGGTGGGCTCGCTTGATCAGGCTGCGGTGGACGAACTTATCAAAGCGTCCGTTGAAGCAGGCATCAACTTTATCGATACCGCCGACATTTACTCCGAAGGTCTAAGCGAGAAGCTGCTGGGCCAGGCTTGGAAGAACCTTGGGCTGGCACGCAAAGATGTGGTGGTTGCCACGAAGGTGTTCGGGCGAGTGGGCGCGGGCCCGAATGATGTGGGCGCTTCACGCGGACACATTATGGACGCGGTGGAAGCGAGTCTGCGGCGATTGCAAACCGATTACATCGATCTCTATCAGATCCACGGCAACGATTCGGTTACTCCTTTAGAAGAGACTCTGCGGGCGCTGGATGCGCTGGTGACGCAGGGCAAGGTTCGCTACATCGGCTGTTCCAACTGGCAGGCGTGGAAAATTTCGAAAGCGCTGACGATTTCCGGGTTCAGGAATCTGGCGCGCTTTGACACGCTGCAAGCTTATTACTCGATTGCCGGGCGGGATTTGGAACGCGAGATTGTCCCGCTGCTCGAGAGTGAGAAGACCGGACTATTGGTGTGGAGTCCGCTGGCGGGCGGATTGCTTTCTGGTAAATTCAGCCGGGAGAATCAGAAACCGGAGGGGTCGCGAAGGTCGGAGTTCGATTTTCCGCTGGTGGATAAAGAGCGCACCTGGAAGATTTTGGATGTGATGACGCCGCTGGCGAAAGCGCACGATTGCAGTCCCGCGCGAATCGCGCTGGCTTGGCTGCTCAGCAAGCCGGTCGTGACGTCGGTGATTATAGGGGCGAAGCGTTTGGATCAGTTGCAGGATAACTTGGCGGCCGTTGATCTCAAGCTGACAATAGATGAAATCAAGCAATTGGATGAAGTGAGTGCGCTGCCGCCAGAATATCCGGGTTGGATGCTGGCGGTACAGAATGCAAACCGGCTGAAACCGGTGCCGCGGGCGTGAGGGTCTAAGAGATATGGCTAACTCTACATTTACGCGCCGGGACTTTGCCAAAGCCGGCATTGTTCTGGCTGCTTCGACACAGTTGCAGCGGGCGGATCAGGCGGCGGTTTGCCGGCTCGCGGCGGAGCAGGAAGAAGGACCGTTTTACATAGCGGGCGAGTTGCTGCGGTCGGATATTGTCGAGGGCAAGCCGGGCGTGCCGCTGGCGCTGCGCATTGTTTTGCTTGAGGCGAGTTCGTGCAAGCCGCTGGCGGGCGCGGCAGTGGATCTTTGGCACTGTGACGCGCTCGGGCTCTATTCCGGCTTTACCAAGCAAAACGGCATGGGTCCTGGGCCGGGAATGGGACCCGGCATGGGGCGAGGACCGGGCGGTCCACCGCCTCCGCGCGACGGAATGGGGATGGGCGGTCCACCACCCGACGGTCCGCCGCCGAGCCGCCAGACGGATAAGTTAACGTTCCTGCGCGGGATTCAGGTGAGCGATGCCAATGGAGTGGTGAATTATCAGACCGTGTTTCCGGGCTTTTACATGGGGCGGACGAATCATATTCACTTTAAGGTTCGGATCGGCGATGGCAAATCGTTTGAAGCCGGGCACGTTTCGCACACCGGGCAGCTTTTCTTTCCGGAAGAGTTGGCGGTGAAGCTGATGGCGCACGAGCCTTACAGCAAGCACAAGATTCACCGCACCACTCAGGAAGAAGATCATGTTTACGGGGATCAGCATGGCGAGTTGTCGATAGCGCGGGTTGCACCGCTGCACGGCGCCGATTTGACGGCCGGCATGAGCGCGGAATTGATTGCCACGATTGATTCAAAGGCGACGCCGGCGCGAGTAGGATTTGGGCCGGGAGGTCCGAGGTTCGGCGGACCGAGGTAAGCATTGCTGTGCTTAGATACTTGAGCTAGATGACCGTCTATGAGCCTCATCGAGCAAGTCGAATCCGGTGTCCGCAGAATGTCTTCGCACGAGTTGGCACAATTCCGTGAGTGGTTTTTGCAATTTGACGCCGCTGAGTGGGACGTTTCAAATCGAGGCGGATGCCCGCACGGGCGAGCTCGACGCGCTAGCGGCCCAAGCCATCCGCGACCACCGCCGACGACAATAAAATCGGGGCTATGGAATCCGCATGACAGCCACAATCGATATTCCCGCCATGCTCGCCGAGCAGCTTGGCATTAAAGACGCATCCGATTTGCCGCGCGCTGTTCTGGAGGCACTGACCTTAGAAGGCGTGCGGCGAAAGCGCATTAGTGAAGCGGAAGCCGGGCGAATTTTAGGTATCGACGACTGTTATGTTCTCGACGGATTCCTCAAGCAGCATGGGATCGAGCTTGATTACACTTGGGACGATTTAGAGCGCGAACGTGAAGCCTTCCGGCGAGCTGGAATCGACCGCCAACGGACTCGTTGTCGCCGACACAACACCGTTCCCGCGGTGGTCGTCGAAGACATGTCACGGCCGCTGGCCCCGAAAGCGGTTCGTTCCTGGATCGCTTCGGTACCGGCGTGGTGCGAAATTCAGCGTACGGAAAATATCGTCGCGGAATTTCCTGACGCTTTACTGACGCTCCATGCCGGCGAGGGGGGGCCCTTGCGCTCGCGCTGGCTCTGCAACGCGACTTCGTTTTGATCGACGAGCGGCTCGGAACGAAGGCCGCTTTAGACCTTGGTTTGCATCCCGCTGGAACTCTTGGCCTCCTCGATCTAGCCGCTAAACGGAGAATCATCAATCTAAAGGTTATGATTGATCGATTGAAGGCGACAAATTTTCGCTATCCGCGGGCACTGGTGCGGCGCCTTCTGGCCGAAGATACAAACTAACTAAACAAAAAATCCGGCGAAACTTGAGACAACTTGGGGCAGCCGGCGAGGCCCATTGTCATTTCGAGTTCGGTACGCAGAATTTCAACGACACGCGCCACGCCGAGCGCGCCGCCGGCGGCAAGACCATAGAGATACGGCCGGCCGATCATCACGGCGCTAGCTCCTAACGCGAGTGCTTTGAAGACATCGATGCCGCGCCGCACGCCGCCATCGAGAATCAACGGAATTCGCTTTCCCACGCGCTTGTAGATGGCGGGCAGCGCATCAATAGTGGCGGGAACGGTATCCAGACTGCGGCCCCCGTGGTTCGAGACGATCACGCCATCACACCCGAGTTCGACGGCGGCCGCCGCGTCGTTGGCGTTCAGCACGCCTTTCAAGAGCAAAGGCACGCTCAGAAAAGAGCGCAGCCATTCGACATCTTTCCAGGTGACATCGGCGGCGTGCGTGGCGGAGTAGATGTTGCGTCCCGATGGGCGATGCGAACCCGCCGCAATGGCCGAACCCAAACTCGAAAGGTTGGCGCGTTCAACACCTTCCGGGAGCGTGAAGCCGGCGCGCAGTTCGCGGTCGCGCGGGCCGTTGACAGGGACATCGACTGAGACGCAGATCGCCTCGCAACCGGCGGCGAGCACCCGCTGGACCATGTCTTTGGTGAAACCGCGGTCGGTCTGAAAGTAGAGTTGGAACCAGAGCGGTTGCCTGGATGCCTGGCGCATGGCTTCATACGTAACGGTTGAAAAAGACGCCGCGACCAACGTGGCTTCGCTCAAATCCGCGCCCTTTACGGTTTCGAGCTCGCCTTCGGGGTGCGCCAACTTCTGATAGCCGGTGGGTGCGAGCAGGATGGGAAAGGCATGCTCGCGGCGGAAGAGGCGCAGTTTAGTATCTATCCGGCTCACATCCACCATCACGCGCTGATTGATCTTGACGCGGTTGAAAGCGATGCGATTGTCGGCAGCGGTCAAACCGGCCCCCGCGCCGCCGGCAATGTATTCCAGCGCTGGCAGCGACAGGTGGCCGGGGGCCAAACGTTCAAAATCGTCGAGAGTCCAAATACCGGCGAGTTCTTCCGCGCTCAGCACTTACTTGAACTCGAGAATTTCTTTTTCCTTGGCTTTGGCAACTTGATCGACTTTGGCGATTTGGCCATCGGTGAGCTTTTGCGTGATGTCGAGCGCCTGGCGTTCTTCGTCTTCGCTGATCACTTTATCCTTGAAGAGCTTCTTCAGATGCTCGTTGGCATCGCGGCGGATATTGCGCAAGGCGACGCGGCGCTCTTCGGCCAGATGGCTAAGCTTCTTGGCCATTTCGCGGCGGCGGTCTTCCGTCAAGGCCGGAACGGGGATGCGGATGAGTTTGCCGTCGTTCGAAGGATTCAGGCCCAGATCGGCGCTGCGGATACTCTTCTCAATGGCGCCGATGATGGAACTATCAAAGGGCTGAACGGTAATGAGCGCAGGTTCAGGCACGTGCAATTGCGCGACTTGATTGAGCGGGGTGGGCGTCCCGTAGTAATCGACGCGAACGCTATCGAGCAAACCTATGGAAGCGCGGCCGGTTCGGAAGTGCGCCATTTCCAGCTGCAATTCGGCCAGCACTTTGTCCATCTTGGTGCGCGCGCTGGCTTCCACTTCCTTGACGTTTTTGAAGGCGCTGCCGCTAGCGGCGGCTGGCGCAGTTGGTTCAGTTTTCATATCTTGCGTCCCTTCAGCGAATCATGGTACCGATTGATTCGCCCATCGCCATGCGCATTATATTGCCGGCGACTTTGAGGTCAAAGACCATGATAGGCATACGATTATCACGGCACATGGCCACCGCCGAAGCATCCATCACTCCGAGGGCTTTAGAGAGCACTTCGGTATAGCCTACTTCGGTATAACGGACGGCATCGGGATGCTTCTTGGGATCTTTGTCGTAGACGCCATCGACGCTGGTGGCTTTGGCAATGATCTCGGCGTGGATTTCCAGACCGCGGAGCGTGGCGGCGGTATCGGTAGAGAAGTAAGGGTTCGAAGTGCCGGCGGCGAAAATCACGGCGCGGCCTTTTTCCAGGTGGCGAATCGCACGGCGGCGGATATACGGCTCGGCCACTTGATGCATTTCGATGGCGGTCATCACGCGCGTGGGGATGCCTAGATGTTCGAGCGCGTCCTGAAAGGCGAGCGCGTTGATCACGGTGGCGAGCATTCCCATGTGATCGCCGGTGACTCGGTCCATTTTGTTCGCGGCGGCGGCCACGCCGCGGAAGATGTTGCCGCCGCCTAGAACGAGACCCACCTGCACCCCGGTACGCGCGACTTCCGCCACTTCGCCCGCCAGAGACTTAACCCGTTCCGGGTCTAAACCGAAAGATAACGGCCCGGCCAACGCCTCGCCGCTGATTTTGAGGAGGATGCGTTTGAACGGTACCATGTGGTTTGTTTCTCTAAGCGGTGACTGGCAGCGGGCTTTGCTCCACGCCGGGCGCATCACCCGAATCGCCGACTTTGTAGCGGACGAAGCGCGCCACCGTGATGGTGTCGCCGATCTTGCCGCCGGCGCTTTTGATCAGATCGGTGACCGAAATAGTGTTCTCGCGAATGAAGGGCTGTTCGAGCAGGCAGACTTCTTCGTAGAATTTGCTCATGCGGCCCTCGGCGATCTTATCGAGCATCTTTTCGGGCTTGCCCTCGGCGCGCACGCGATCGCGCTGAATTTCCAGCTCTTTAGCCACCAGAGCGCCGGCCAGCTCGCCGCGGCTGACGACTTGCGGATGAGCGGCGGCAACCTGCATGGCGAGATCGCGCACCAGCGTTTTGAATTCTTCTTTGCCGGAGGCATCCGTTTTCGCGGTGTTGACTTCGAGAATAACGCCGATTTGCGCGCCCGTGTGAATGTACTGGCCCACCACCCCGTTGCCCGTCACTTCGTAAATAGCGAAGCGCGAAACAACGATGTTCTCGCCCAGTTTGGCGATCTTGGTCTTAACTATCTCGCCCACCGTGTTGCCGCTTTTGCCGAACTTCTGCTCGTACAGCGTTTCGTGCGCTTTGATGTTGGCGCGCTCAGCTTCGGTAACGTCTTCCAGGCGCACATGCTTGGGTTTAGTCGCGGCGATGTGAGCGGCGATATCGGCCACTAAAGCTTGGAAATCTTCCGTGCGGGCGACGAAATCGGATTCGCAGTTGACTTCCACCAGAACGCCCAGTTTGCCGTCGGCGCTGATGAAACTGCTAATCAGGCCCTGCTTGGCGGAACGCGACTCCTTGTTGCTGGCGCTGGCGATACCCTTCTTCCGCAGGATAATCTCTGCTTCGGGCAGATCGCCGTTGGCTTCCACCAGAGCCTTCTTGCAATCCATCATGCCCGCGCCGGTGCGTTCGCGGAGTTGTTTAACCAGTTGTGCGCTTATCTCAGCCATTGTTTTTTTCCTTCTAATACACAAACGCTTTATACACACGATGGGCGACCAAGCCGGTTTGGGCTGGTCGCCCGAAAAATTCACTGCCGCGAAATACTAGTGTTCAACGACGGTGGTAGTGAGTTCTTCCGAAGCTTCCACGCCGGGGCCTTTGCGAGGTGGCGGCTCGGGCTCCAGGCTGGTGGCCAGGCTTTCGGACATCAGTTGCTCGGCATACTTGGGATCCAGATACTGCGTGTACTCTTCCGGCGTTTCGGCCGAGCCTTCATCTTCGCGGACAATCTTGTCGGCCGCGAAATCGGTTTCGGTAGCAAGCGAGCGGGCTTCCACCACTGAATCCGCGATCTTGGTCGTGAACAGCCGGATGGCGCGCAGCGCGTCGTCATTGCCCGGGATCACGTAGTCGACTTCGTCCGGATCGCAATTGGTATCGACAACCGCCACGACTGGAATGCCCAGTTTGCGGGCTTCCTTGACGGCGATGGCTTCTTTGTTCGAATCGATCACGAAGAGCAGATCGGGCAGGCCGTTCATGTCTTTGATGCCTGCCAAGTTCTGCTGCAAGTGCTTACGTTCACGCTCGAGGCGTCCCACTTCTTTCTTGGCGCGGCCTTCGTAGGCGTTTTCGGTGGCCATGGCGTCGAGTTCCTTGAGACGCTTGATGGAACGCTGCACGGTAGTGATGTTGGTGAGCAATCCGCCTAGCCAGCGCTGGTTGACGTAGAACTGGTTGCAGCGGCCGGCTTCTTCCGCGATGGCTTCCTGCGCTTGGCGCTTGGTGCCGACGAACAGAACCGTCTTGCCTTGCGCCGCCATTTCACCGACGTAGCGCATGGCGTCTTTAAAGAGCTTGAGAGTCTTCTGGAGATCGATAATGTAGATCCCGTTACGTTCACCAAAAATGTATTCTTTCATTTTTGGATTCCAGCGCTTGGTCTGGTGCCCGAAGTGAACGCCGGCTTCGAGCAATTCTTTCATCGAAATCGATGGCAATATGCCTCCTGTTTAGATTTGGCATGCCCGGAATGCGTTTGCGCGGCCCAAAGCGGTATTTGCGCTCATGCTGACCCGGCATGGTTGGGCGAATAGCGGCCGTTTGTGCAGCCCCCGTTCGCGGGTGATTAGGGTAAAGACGAGAAGAAGATTAGCGTTTGGAGAACTGGAAGCGTTTGCGCGCGCCCTTTTGACCGTACTTCTTTCGCTCATGTGCGCGCGCATCGCGCGTCAAAAAGCCGAGCTGTTTGAGCTTACCGCGCAGTTCGGCGTTGAACTCGAGTAACGCGCGGGCAATACCGTGGCGGGCTGCCCCGGCTTGACCGCTCACCCCGCCGCCGTTGGCGAGGATCAAAATATCAAAACGGTCGGCTAGTTCGACGGCAAGCAAAGGCTGCTTGACATACGCGCGGGCCGATTCATTCACAAAATAATGTTCAAAGGGCCGGTTATTAACGGTGATTTGACCCTTGCCCGGACGCAGAAACACGCGGGCGGTAGCGGTCTTACGGCGACCGGTGGCTAATTGCTGGACTAACTTCGCAGGCACTATATCTTTTCCTTTTTGATGGCGCTCATGTTAAGCCTTAACGGCGAGCGCTTCCGGCTTCTGGGCCTGATGGGGATGGTGCTCACCCGCGTAGACCTTCAGCTTGCGGTACATTTGTTTTCCCAGCTTGGTTTTGGGCAGCATGCCCGAAACGGCCAGCTCAAGCATTCTTTCCGGACGGGTCGCGCGCATGCGGCGAGCGCCGGTTTCGATCAGCCCGCCCGGATAACCGGTGTGCCGGCGATAGAGCTTTTGATCTTCCTTGCCTCCGGTCATCTTGACCTTGGCGGCGTTAATAATGACGACATGATCGCCCGTATCCAACATGGGCGCGTACGTGGGTTTGTGCTTGCCCATCAAGAGCATAGCGGCTTTGCTGGCAATTCGGCCCAGCACGGCATCATTGGCGTCAATCACGTGCCAAGATCGCACAATAGCGAACTTGGACGGAATTTCGGTGCGCATAGACAGACTTATTCTCTCACTTCGAAGGACTCGAACACTTTAGTGTAGCAAAGGGAGGGAGGGGGGTGTCAAATTTCGGGTTTAGGCCGCTGAGGGCCAGTGGCTACTGACATACGCCGTCGCATACATTTCATGTACGGCTGCTGGTCCTCTATTGCCCGCACATGCCCGCCAATCGGAGATCCTCGAACGCTAAGAGCCTGATAATGCGGCAGCCGCGCAAAGGCCGACGGATTGCATCGACTCGGTCTGGGAGAAAATATGCAACCGAAACCATCCGTTGAGTTGACCAACTTCATGGAAGCCAGCAAGGCGAAGGGCATTTCTGACGAATTTCTAACGGCGCTTCTGATCCAACACGGATGGCCGAAAGACGCGGCGTTCGCGGCGCTGGGAGCTTATTGGGAGAGCGTGACGGGCATGCCGTTGCCGGATCGAGCCGGCCATGGCGAATCCTCACGCGATGCTTTCCTTTATCTGCTCTCGTTTGCAACTTTGGCTACCTGGGCAAGCGCCCTTGGCTCGATGCTCTTCCGATTCATCGAGTATTGGTTTCCAGACCCCGTGGTTGCGCTTCATGCCGACAATCTCCGGAACGCCGTCACCTGGCAGATGGCGAGTACGGCGGTCGCCTTCCCGATTTTTCTGGTGGTGATGCGCACAATTTTGGCGGAGGCGCGCAAACAGCCGGAGCGCTTACAATCAGGCGTGCGCAGGTGGCTGACCTACATCGCCCTGCTATTGACGGCCGGTGGACTGATCTGCGACCTGATCTGGTTTTTAAATTACTTTCTGACCGGTGAGCTAACGGTAAGATTTTTGTTGAAAGTATTTACCGTGCTGGCGATTTGCGGGGCGATCTTCTTTTACTACCTGCACTCCTTGCGCTGGGACAAGGAGGACGATCTGACACCGGCGTGGAGCCAAAGCGGTCGATTTGGCGCCGCGGCGGCGGCCATCGTCATTGCATCATTTTGCGTGGGTCTCGGAGTCGCCGGTAGTCCGTCGGAACAGCGCCATCTCGAGGCGGACAGACGGAGAGTGGAGGACCTTAGGCAGATCGCGAATTCGCTTCATGCACGCTTCGTGCAGGCGGAGACGACCGCGGCCGGCAAATCAGTGATGCTGCCTTCGGCGCTGAGTGAGCTGGTAGGTCATGGAATTAACGGTTCACAGATAAGGGATCCGGAGAGTGGGAAATCGTACGAATACCGGACCCGCGCAGCCACGACCTATGAGTTGTGCGCGACCTTTTCAGAGACCACGGAGAGAGACCCTGTGCCGGTGACGCAATTCTGGCGCCACGGAAAAGGACAGACGTGCTACACGATGGATGCCTCGGTGCAGCCCGAGTGGTAGACAAGGGCGGTAACCTCGAAAATATGCGCAATGAATTCAAAGCGATTGTGAAGCAGGACGGTCCGTGGCATATCGCGTACTGCGCGGAGGTACCCGGCGCTAACGGCCAGGGCGCCTCCCGCGAAGAATGCCGGGACAATCTGCGCGAAGCAATAGCTTTGGTCTTGGAGCATCGGCGAGAAGAGCCGCCTTCCCGAACACCATCACGCTAATTTACCCTTCAACATCGTGAACGAGTGAGCCGGGAACGAGTATTTCAAAACCGTTCCCGAAGCTTTCACCGACGCTTTTTGCGCCGTCTTAACAGTCGTCTTGCCGAAATCGTTTTCGGCCTTGATATCAGGTCCGTTCACCTCGTACACTTCGAAGTCGCCGCTAAACTTTTTATCCTCCAGTTCAAAGGCGGCGTCCACAGGCTGATCCCGGTGGCGGTTCGTCACATTGATCACCAGCGTGCCGTCGGTATTGTAGGCGGACGAAACATCGAGATAGGGAACGACGTCGTAGTCTTTAGTCTTGTAGGTCGGGCCGTTGACGTATAGGTCGAGAGCCGCGCCGTGACAGTGCGTGGCGAACAGTTGCAGCGGATAGTAGATGGTCTGCAGGAACAGTCCTTTATCGCTGCTGAAAATCGGCGCGATCACATTCACGAGTTGCGCCATGTTGGCGATTTTCACAATATGCGCATGATTGACAAAGGTATTGAGAAAGCTTGATACCACCAGCGCGTCTTCCAGGTTGTAATGTTCTTCTAGAATTTGGCGGCCGCGCTCTTTGTTGCCGCGCGCTCGATACCAAACGTTCCACTCATCCCAGGCAATGTAGATAGGCTTGCGCGTGGGAGTTGAATTCATGGCTTCACGAATCGTTCCCTCGGTGATCTTGATCCGGTCGGCCAGTTCGACAGTGCAGGCTTGAAAACCGTAGTAATCGTCTTCCCGGTTGCCTACATACATATGCAAGGAAAGATAGTCGACATGCGGCTTGAGATAGCTGAGTACCGTGCGGTTCCAGCCAATCCAGTCACTCGAAAAAAGCGACGAACCGGCGGCGATCAGTTTAATGTTCGGATCAGTCCAGTGCATGAGCTTGGCGGCTTCAAGAGCGAACTTGCCGTAGTCGTCGGCCGAACGGTGACCCATCTGCCACGGCCCATCCATTTCATTTCCAAGGCCCCAGTACGGAACTTTCCACGGCTGGTCGCGGCCGTTCTTCTTGCGCAGGCGGGTAGTGGTGGTGTCCTGATCCGAATTCACATACTCGACCCATTGCTGCGCTTCGTCCCAGGACCCGGTTCCGAGGTTTGTGCAGATGTAGCCCTCCGAACCTGTGCGCGAAATGTAGTCGAGGAATTCATGCGTGCCGAAACGATTGTCTTCCACCGTGCCCCAAGCCATTTCGAGGCGGCGCGGGCGTTCATCCCGCGGCCCGATACCGTCGCGCCAGTTGTAGTTCGAGGAAAAATTGCCGCCGGGCCAGCGCAAGAGCGGAACATGTAGATCTTTCACCGCCGCAAGAACGTCTGTGCGATAGCCGGAGGCATCGGAGAGACTGTTGCCTTCGTCGAAAATGCCGCCGGTAATGCAACGGCCCAAATGTTCGATGAAGTTGCCGTAGAGCTTGGGATCGATCTGGCCGATTCTGCGGTCGGTATCGATTTTGACGATCGCGGCTTGGGAAGAAGTTTGCTTGCCTTTTAGAATGGCGGGCGCGGCGGTGAGAAGCGCGGCGAAATTCCGGCGCGAAAGGATATAGTTGTTTTTCGTCATGGAAAGGGCTTTGCTGGAAGCGCTTTCATAAGAGTAAATACGTGGCGGGGAATTGTCAAGGGCGAGAAGGGCGAAATAAACGGTTGACCGCTGTGCGCCAATGGCGGATACTGGGAGCGTTGGAGTTAGTCGAGACGTCTCTCTTCACACGGCAGATCACGGCGTTGCTGACCGATGAAGAATAGCAAGAGTTCCAAACCACTCTGGCGACGAATCCCGCGCAAGGCCCGCTCATCCGGGGTGGGGGTGGCATTCGCAAGGTTAGAGTCGGCGCTAGGTCTCGCGGAAACGCGGCGGCGCAAGGGTGATCTACTACTGGGCCGCAAAAGGGATGCGATTCTTCTGCTGTACGCGTGCGTGAAGAACGACACCGAAGATTTGACCCCGAAGCAGGTGGCTCAACTGGCGAGAGCGGTAAAAGAGGAGTTTCGATGAAGGCGAAAGCGTTTGAAGATTTGCTGGGAAGTATTCGCGAAGGCGGCGCTACCTTACGCGGCAAGCGAAAAGCATCAAGACGATTCGAGATCTCTTCACTTGGGGTGAGGGCGATTCGCGAACGGACTAGCCTGTCGCAATCCGAGTTTGCCAGTTTGATTGGCGTTAGCGTCAAAACACTGCAAAACTGGGAACAGGATCGGCGTCACCCAACCGGCCCCGCTGTGGCGTTGCTCAGGATCATCGCTTTCAAACCGAAGTTTGCCATGCAAGCGATACATCGGGTATGAAGCCGTCCGGCTAACTCCAAACCTTATTCACAGCCGCCTTAAACGCGTTCATATCTTCCGGTGAACCGATAGAGACCCGCACCTTGCTAGGCCAAGCCGGCCAGATGCGGCCAATCAAAACCTTTTGCGCCGCCATTGCTTTGGCGAATTCCACGCCGGGGCGATTGACTTCCATCATGAAAAAATTCGTCTCACTGGGGATAAATTGAATATTTTTCGTTTTGAGAAAGGCAAAAACGTCTTCGCGGATTTGACGGTTGATGCCGCGCCGCTCGCTCACCAGATTCTTCGCTTTCAGACTGGCCGTGGCGCAGGCGAGCGCGGTGATGGGTAGATTGTCGTCGCCGTATTGCGCAAGTTTGCCGAGCAAGTCCGGCCGCGCCATGACGAAGCCAGCGCGAATGCCGGCCATCCCATACACTTTCGAAAAAGTGCGCAGAATCAAAATGTCTTTCCCGGCCAAAACCAAGTCCCGCGCGGATTCGGGTTTGTCGCGAAAGTGAATGTACGCCTCATCGACAATCACTACCGAACCTTGCGGCTTCTTCGCCAACAAATATTCGATATCCTTGCGCGCCGTAATAGTGCCGGTCGGGTTATTGGGATTGCAAATGTAATACGCGCCGGCGTTAGGATCCGCCGCCAGCATCGCTTCGATATCGTGCGAATAATCGCTGCGCAATGGCACTCTCACCAGCTTCGAGCCAATGAAAGCAGGCGCGCCGCCGCCGTAGCCCGGCTCCGCCATCACCCAACCGCGCGTGGCGGAAGTGAAAGCGCAGGTTGCGCGGAAGAGTGGATCACTCGAGCCGGCGAACGACGCTACATACTCTTTGCCGATCCCCTCGCTCTCCGCCGCCGCGGCTAGGAACCGTTCGTAATCCTGAAAAGGGTTGTAGCGCCCGCCATGCGGCCCGATCTTCGCCATGGCCTCAAGCCCTTCACGGCACGGCCCCAACGGATTCTCATTCGAGTTAATGCGCACATATTCATCGGGTGTGGTTTTCAGACCGGTGAATTCCTGCTCCGATTGCTGCGCCAAAGCGAATTCACTAAAGAGAGGCAAGGCAGTGCCTGCCGAGAAGAACGCGGCCATGCGGCAGCTCATTTGACGGCGTGTCAGACCGGGTTTGGGCTGGATGAGTGACATGAAAGGTTTGACTAATGAGTATAACTGAGTTATGGCTGTGAGTAAAACGAGCGCCTTGCCTGAATTAACCGGCGGTTTTGGGGGCTTCAACGAAGAGGCCTTTGCCTTCCTCAAAAAGCTGGCAAAGAACAATCGGCGTGAATGGTTTCTGCCTCGCAAGGCGCTTTTCGAGGAGCAACTTCAAAAACCAATGGCACAGTTACTGTACGCCATTGAACGCGAACTCGCGAAGAAGAAGTTGCCGCTGGCGGCCAATCCTAAGTCGGTGCTCTTCCGCATCTATCGCGATATCCGCTTCAGCGAAGATAAGAGCCCGTATCATACGCATGTGAGTGGCTCTCTCTCTCGGAACGGCAAAAAGAACACCCCGGGAATGCTTTATGTCCACGTCGCCGAAAAGGAGCAATTCGCGGGCATCGGTTTTTGGCAGCCGGAAAGACCGGCGTTAACGAACTGGCGCTTACGCATGCAGGCTGAGCCGAAGAAGTTTCTCGACATCGTCAAGCAGCTCAAACGCCACGGGCTGGAGCTTTCAAACACGTACAGTTTGAAGCGGATGCCGCGCGGGTTTGAAGCGCTGGACAAATCGCCGTTGGCGGACTTTTTGCGCCTGCAGTCTTTTGCCGTAATACGGCCCATAACAAAAGGCGAAGTTCTATCGCCGGATTTGCCCGTCCAAATTGCCCGTTTCGCGCTCGCTGCTAAGCCCCTGCTCGATTACGGCTGGGCGCTGCCGGAGGCCAAGCCGCCCGTTCTCATAGATTAGTTTGCATATAATGCGACTGCTATGAATCGTTTTCTCTTTCTCGCTGCCTTGCTTACGACTTGCACTGGGACCCAACTGCTTGCGCTCGATAATGGCGTGGCGCGCACTCCTCCCATCGGTTGGAACAGTTGGAATAAATTCGCTTGCAACGTGAGCGAGCAACTGGTGCGCGGCGCCGCCGATGCCATCGTGCGCACCGGCATGAAAGACGCCGGTTACGAATATGTAGTGATTGACGATTGCTGGCAGGTGAGCCGCGACGCCAACGGCAACATTGTTCCGGATGCCATGCGCTTCCCCAACGGCATGAAGGCGGTGGGCGATTATATCCACTCCAAAGGCCTGAAGTTCGGAATCTATTCGGATGCGGGCCGCGGAACTTGCCAGAACAGGCCGGGCAGCCGCGGCTACGAATATCAGGACGCCCGCCAGTATGCCGCTTGGGGCGTTGACTACCTGAAATACGATTGGTGCAATCACGATACGCAGGATTCCCAAAGTTCTTATGAGACGATGCGCGACGCGCTGGCAAAATCAGGCAGACCGATAGTGTTCAGCATCTGCGAGTGGGGCTCCACCAAACCGTGGCTATGGGCCGGAAGCGTGGGAAATCTGTGGCGGACTACCGGCGATATTCAAGACCACTGGGACCACAAAGAGAGTTGGGGCGGCAATGGCGTGGTGCAGATTCTCGACCTGCAAGACGGCATTGAAAGTTACGCGGGACCGGGCCATTGGAACGATCCCGACATGCTGGAAGTAGGCAACGGAGGCATGACTAATACCGAGTACCGCTCCCATTTCAGCCTGTGGTGCCTGATGGCCGCGCCCTTGATGGCGGGCAACGATCTGGAGCATATGAGCGACGAGACGCGCGCCATTCTGACCAACAAGGAACTCATCGCGGTAGACCAGGACCCCGCTGGAATTCAGGCAAAGCGCGTCAAGAAAGACAATGGCTTGGAAGTCTGGGTGAAGCAATTGAGTGATGGAGGCCGCGCCGTCGGTCTGCTGAACCGCGGCGCAGCCGAGGCGGAGATTCTCGTGAACTGGACTGACTTAGGTTATCCAGACCACTTAAAGGCCGCCGTCCGAGATTTATGGGAGCACAAAAGCGCTGGCTCGCACAAAGGCAGCTACAGCGCGACGGTGCCGAGTCACGGCGTAGTAGTGGTTACAATCCTTCCCGAGTGACACATGGCGCGGGCACTGCTTTTCTACACTTTAGTGCTGAGCCGGAGGGCGGACTTCAGTCAGTGACTTCAGTCCGCGCGGAACTTTAGTTCCGCAGTCTCGACACCTGTGTCGAGACCTCCCCGTATTCGCTTTCACTCCGCCAGCCCGAATGAAATGACTGTCTGTCCCGAAGCGATCGTCACAAATTGCCGCCCATCGAATTCGTAGGTCATGGGCGACGCATGCCAATTTTGATTCGCCTGAAAACTCCAAAGCGGCTTACCGCTTTCGGCGTCTACCGCCATAAAAAGCCCACTGTCCTCGCAGAAAAATACGAGACCGCCCGCGGTGGCCAGAGTCCCTCCCCACGTTTCCCCCTCACCCGCCTGCGGATACTCCCAAGCCACCTTTCCCGTTTGAATATCCAAGGCGCGTAGAACCTTTTGCGGAACTTCGCCTGGAGCTGTTTCCTGCGAACCTCCCAAATAACCTTTGCCCGCCTCCCAAGCCACAGGCCCGTCGTCGGTGTATATGTCGCACTTCTCTAGCGTCTGAAGATAAAAGAATCCTGTCTTGGGAGAGAACGAAGAAGAGTACCAATTGGTTGCGCCATCTTGCGACGGGCACACTTTGGTTCCCTTGCCGATTCTTACTGGCTCTGCAAGAACGGGGCGGAAATCGGCGCCAATCTCTTTAGCCCAATTCAGCTTGTTTACGAAAGGCTTTGCTAACAGCAACTGGCCCGTTTTGCGGTCGAAGACATAGAAAAAACCGTTGCGATTGCCCGTAAGCAGCAGTTTGCGAGGGTTGCCGTGCCAGTCGGTATCTACCAGAAGCAGCGGCTCGGCGGCATCCCAATCGTGAGTGTCATGCGGGGTGAACTGGTAATACCATTTCAACTTCCCGGTGTCTTGATCCAAGGCGATCACAGAATCGGAATAGAGATTATCTCCTTCTCTCTCCTTGCCATCGTAATCGGGACCTGGGTTGCCGGTTTGCCAGAAAACCGTGTTGGAGTCAGCGTCGAATGAACCCGTAAACCAAGTTACCGCGCCCCCATGCGCGATCGCTTTTCCTTTCCATGTTTCAGAGCCACGCTCGCCCGGCGCGGGTACCGTCCAAAATCTCCAGACTTCTTTGCCGGTAGCCATGGCAAAGGCGGCCAGAAATCCGCGCGCGCCGCCTTCCCCGCCCGCCGTGCCTGAAATCACCAAATCGCCCGCTATTAAGGGCGCGGACGTCGTGTCGTAGTTCTGCCGCCAGTCAGCCAGCACCGACTCCCATTCCACCTCTCCGGTAAAGCGGTTGAGCGAAAGTAAGTGCGCATTGTCCGTCACCATGAAAATGTGACTGCCTGACCACGCCACGCCGCGATTAATGCCGCTCCCGCCGCCTCCTCCCACGCCCTTGGTCCTATCCCTCTGAAAGTGCCACAACACCCGTCCATTGCCCGCATCAAGCGCATAACACTGGTTGGCGCTCGTGACGTACATAATGCCCTCGATAACCACGGGCGTGCTCTCTAAGTAAGGTGCATCGGAGATCGTGAACATCCAGCGGGGAACTAGGCGCGTGATGTTCGCTTTCTGAATCTGGCCGAGAGTCGAATAGCGGTTGCCGTTCACAGCGCCGTTATAGGAGGTCCAATCCACCTCGGAGGTTACCTCGCGGAACTTGCCGCTCTCGGAACGCAAAAGATGAATGCGTTGGTCAGGCGTGCGTAAAGCTAAATCCTGCGTGCTCTCACTCAATAAAGACCCATCGAGCGTTGCGCCGGCGGTAGTTTGGATTTTTCTTGTTGGATACGAAGGTGGCTTTTGTGACTCAATGGTGTGGAGAAAAGCAATCAAAACCTTGCGTTTTTCTCCGGAGATGCCGGCGAAAGCCGGCATGCCGCGATTGGGCCGGCCGTTTTCAATCAACTCGCTCAGTTGCTCGTCGCGTAGCTTGGCTATGCGCCACGCAATGGCAGGGCCGTGTTCGCCGCCCAGTCCGTCACCGCCATGACACACCGAACAGTTGTTGTCATAAGTTTGCTGGCCTGCGGGATTGGCCGCGCTCTGTGCCAACAAAACTCTGGCGGAAGTAAACAGACACAAAACGAGCGTCGCTCGGAAATCAGGCAAGCTTTTGTTCCTTTCGCGTTGGAGAAACACCCGGCCATCAGTGTACGATAGCCACGCTGTGCGGCAGGCATAGAGCGGGATTCGGAGGTTTCAGTACTAGCCAGATGCAAAAACTACCCAAAGATTAAATAAATTTCAAGACTTTTATTACCGCCAGTCTGTAGAATGGCTTTGCATTATCGGTAGCAGCCAGCAATTTTTGTTTCGACCAGGAGAACTGAAAGTGAAAAATTATATGAAGCTAATGGCCAGCGCTACGGCGCTGGTTCTCGGATTAGGCGCAATGAGCGCTTTCGCGCAGGCGCCTGCCACGTCTACGGATACGTCCACCAGCAGCGCCAAGAAGCGTTCGCGCAAATCGAAAGCCACTGACACCTCTACCGCCGCGCCAGCCGCGCCGGCAACTCCCGCGCCGGCCGCCGCTCCCGCAGCCAAGACCGTTACGCCAAAAGCGCCCAAAACTCCCACCGCGAACGCCTCCGCGGCCGATATTGCCGCCGCTCAGTCCAAGGGTCTGGTTTGGGTCAACACCGAAACAAAGGTTTATCACAAGAGCGGACGTTATTACGGAAATACCAAGCAGGGCCAATTCATGACGGAAGCCGATGCCCAGAAGGCTGGCTACCACGCAGCCAAGGCTGAGATTGGAACGAAGAAGTAGCGTTATCAGCGTTAAGCTGGTAGCCATGCGTTGTGCCTGCCGGAGGGTGACGGGCAAAACGCTATCTACAAGGAGACTAAAAAAACATGAGCTTATTTGATCTCGCGGAACAGGCCTTGGGAGAGTCGAATGCCCAGGGTGGCAACACCGCCGCTATCGGCGCGGTGATGAGTTTAGTGAACAGCTATCCCGGCGGCGTGGGCGGCTTGGTGAGTGCTTTCGAAAAAAATGGTTTGGGCGGCGTGGCCAGCTCGTGGGTCGGGCAGGGCGCGAATCAGCAAATCTCTCCCGACCAGGTCCAGAACGGACTGGGCAATGAGGCGTTGCAGGATGTGGCGGCAAAGCTGGGTGTCTCGCGGGACGAAGCCAGCGGCGTGGTAGCTCAGTTGTTGCCGCATGTGATTAATCACCTCACGCCCAACGGCCAAGTGCCGGCGGGAAATATAGACGTTGTGGAAATGGGCGAAAGTTTTTTGAAAAGTTTCTTAAACAAGTAACGTGAATCACAGGAGCCTCAGTCATGAAATTAACTCGATCTCTCTTACTTTTCGCGGCGCTCGTTATGGCCGT
>Ga0302319_10000412_pt1 | contig 96379 bp, 89 predicted proteins | sample Bog_T0_2_FD_203319 | JGI IMG/M metagenome (GOLD analysis project Ga0302319, IMG submission 203319) | Peat permafrost microbial communities from Stordalen Mire near Abisko, Sweden - Bog_T0_2 | ecosystem: Environmental > Terrestrial > Soil > Wetlands > Peat | place: Sweden: Abisko, Stordalen Mire... | reverse complement strand
GTCGTTGGCGCCATTCAATAGAATTGCCGCCATGCCTCGATCGCTTGCATCGCTGTACGTGCATCTCGTCTCTTCTACAACGGTTCGACATCCCTTTCTTGCGGACCGTCCGATTCGATCTCAGGCTACAGGATCAGATGCATCCAGCCCCAACGGGGCGTAATCTGCCAGCGAAGGGCGTGAGCCCTGGTACAGCGGAGCAGGCATGGCCCGTCCCTGAAGGGGACGCATCAACGGCTATTTTGGACCTACAATGTGTACCAGGAAAGCCAATTTCGGAAGGTTTCGTTCCAGGATGAATTCCGCGATCTCCTCCGCGAACACGAATTGTTGTGTGATGAGCGGTATGTATGGGATTGATCGCATCCACATCGATCCGTTCAATACCAGCCGTCGATGCGTCCCCTTCAGGGCCGAAAAACGGCTGCCTGGCTGTACCAGGGCCCACGCCCTTCGCTGGCAGATTACGCCCCGTTGGGGCTGTCGGATTCGGAATTTCAGAGGACCTCCCACGCATCAACTGCCGTGTCGTTGGCGCCATTCAATAGAATTGCCGCCATGCCTCAATCGCTTGCATCGCTGTACGTGCATCTCGTCTCGTGTACAACGGTTCGACATCCCTTTCTTGCGGATCGTCCGATTCGATCTCGGCTGCAGGATCAGATGCATCCAGCCCCAACGGGGCGTACTCTGCCAGCAAGGTCCGTGAGCCCTGGTACAGGTGCCGTTGCCTCCAGCCCCAACGGGGCGCAATCTGCCAGCGAAGGGCGTGAGCCCTGGTACAGCGGAGCAGGCATGGCCCGTCCCTGAAGGGGACGCATCAACGGCTACGTCGGACCTACATGTCTTGCCAGCAAAACCATCATCGGAAGGCTTCGTTCCAGGATGAATACCGCGATCTTCTTCGCGAGCATGAATTGTTGTGGGATGGATCGCATCCACATCGATCCATTCAATACCGGCCGTCGATGCGTCCCCTTCAGGGCCGGACAATTCTCGTTCCGGCCAACCAGGGCTCACGCCCTTCGCTGGCAGATTACGCCCCGTTGGGGCTGTCGGATTCGGAATTGTGGAGGACCTCCCACGCATCAACTGCCATGTCGTTGGAGCCGTTCAATAGAATTGCCGCCATGCCTCAATCGCTGGCATCGCTGTACGTGCATCTCGTCTCTTCTACAACTGTTCGACATCCCTTTCTTGCGGACCGTCCCATTCGATCTCAGGCTGCAGGCTCAGATGCATCCAGCCCCAACGGGGCGTAATCTGCCAGCGAAGGGCGTGAGCCCTGGTACAGGGGAGCAGGCATGGACCGTCCCTGAAGGGGACGCATCAGCGGCTATGTCTATATCGCCATTCAGTATTATTGCCGCCACACCTAAGACGCTGGCATCGTTATACGCACATCCTGTCTTTTCGTACAAGGGATCGGCGTCCGTGTCTTGCGGGCAGTCCCATTCGATCTCAACCTGCAGGTTCAGATGTATCCAGCCCCAAAGGGGCGTAATCTGCCAGCGAAGGGCGTGAGCCCTGGTACAGGGAAGCAGGCATGGGCCGTCCCTGAAGGGGACGCATCAACGGCTACGTCGGACCAACAACGCGTACCAGGAAAGCCATCATCGGAAGGTTTCGTTCCAGGATGAATACCGCGATCTTCTTCGCGAAGATGAATTGTTGTGGGATGAGCGGTATGTATGGGACTGATCGCATCCACATCGAACCGTTCTCGATCGGCCGTCGATACGTCCCCTTCAGGGCCGAAAAACGGCTGCTCCGCTGTACCAGGGCTCACGCCCTTCGCTGGCAGATTACGCCCCGTTGGGGCTGTCGGATTCTGAATTGTGGACGTTGCCTCAGCGCCTCTCGGCCGTCGATGCGTCCCCTTCAGGGCCGAAAAACTGCTGCCTCGCTGTACCAGGGCTCACGCCCTTCGCTGGCAGATTACGCCCCGTTGGGGCTGTCGGATTCGGAATTGTGGTGGTTTTCTGTCCTCATCATGGCCGTCGATGCGTCCCCTTCAGGGCCGTAAAACGGCTGTTCTGCTGTACCAGGGCTCACGCCCTTCGCTGGCAGATTACGCCCCGTTGGGGCTGTCCAACCGGGAAATGAGGGCGTTACTACAGCACATCTCGGCCCTCGGTACATCCCGTTAAGAGGCGGGCAATCCCGTCTGCGCTAACCAGGGTTGACACCCTTCGCTGGCATCATTTCCTCTCTTGGGGCTGGTTCGACCCGGTACCATCTGGGAGACATGGGGAGTGTGCGCTACGAAGTATTGGCGACGTGTCCGCACACGGGGGCTCGGCGGGGGCGGCTGTTTACGCCGCATGGAACGGTTGAGACACCGTTCTTTATGCCGGTGGGTACCCAGGCGTCGGTCAAAACGGTTGGATCCGATGATTTGGAAGAGCTTGGCTTTGAACAGGTGCTTTCCAATACATACCACCTTTCGTTGCGACCGGGCTCTAAGCTGATCGAGGGTCTAGGCGGATTGCACCGCTTTATGTCTTGGAACAGGGCGATCCTCATGGACTCCGGGGGTTACCAGGTCATGAGCCTTTCCGACACGCGCACGATCGACGACTCGGGGGTTAAGTTCAAGTCGCACCTAGACGGGTCGGTTCAGTTTCTTTCGCCGGAGCGGTCCATTCAGATTCAAGGCGAGTTGGGGGTCGACATGAGTATGGCTCTGGATGTCTGTCCCCCATATCCTTGCTCACGAGAGGAAGCGGCGGAGGCGATGCGTCGAACCCATCTGTGGGCGCCGAGGAATTTGGCGGCGCGCCGAGAAGGGCAAGCGGTGTTTGGGATCGTGCAAGGCGGTGTTCATGAAGATTTGCGAGCAGAATCTGCCGAATTCATTTCCTCGCTCCCTTTTGAGGGTCTTGCCATCGGGGGTGTGAGCGTGGGCGAGCCGACGGAAATGCAGTATCCGATGGTCGCCTATACCGCCAAGTTACTTCCGGCTGACAAGCCCCGGTATTTGATGGGGGTTGGGCATCCCAAGGACATTCTGCATGCGGTCTCCCATGGGATCGACATGTTCGACTGCGTTCTGCCGACCCGGATGGCTCGCCACCATTCGCTGTATACGCTTCAGGGGCGGGTCAATGCGCTTGGAAAGAAGTGGCACGATCATGGTGGTCCGTTCGACGATGAATCGGTATTTCCCCCACTCGAACGATATTCGGCTGCCTACATCCGACATCTTTTCAAAGCTGGAGAACCGTTGGGCGCCCGGTTGGCGACGCTTCATAATCTGTGCTTTTATGCTCGCCTCATGCGCGAGATCCGGCAGGCGATTGTGGATGGAACGTGGCCTGAGTTGGTTAGCCGCTACGCTCAAGCGTAATTCAAGCGCAACAATCCAGGTTGGTTGATACTCGAAAGGGGACAAGACCGCTACAATAACAATATGCCGGTCGGCCGCTTTCTCTTGTGTCTTCACTCCCACATGCCATATGTTTTAAGCCACGGGAAATCGCCCCATGGCACCGATTGGATCAACGAGTCGACCGCCGAATGTTATTTGCCCTTGCTACACGCCCTCGATCGCTTGCTGAATGAGGGTATTCGGCCTCGATGGACGGTGAATTTGACGCCTATCTTGGTCGAGCAGTTGGAGGATCCCGCGTTCAAGGACGAATTCGAGAACTACTGCCAATCCAAAATCGATTACGCGATTGAAGACCAACAGAAATTTGAGCGGGAAGGTCCGCTGTGGATGCAAGGTCTAGCGCTGATGTGGCAACGGGTCTACACCCGCGCGCTCGTGCAGTTCAAACACCAGTGGGACCGATCGATCATCGACGCGTTTCGCTATTTTCAGGATCAGGGCTCGATCGAGATCATCACAAGCGGAGCGACGCACGGCTATCAGGCCCTGTTAGGGACCGACGAATCGTGCCAAGCGCAAATTCGTTTGGGCGTGCAGACCTACGAAAAGTACTTCGGGCGAAAGCCCCGAGGAATCTGGCTTCCCGAGTGCGCTTACCGACCCCGCTATGACTGGAAATCGCCCGTGGAACCGAATGCCGTTCCTTGGACTCGGAAGGGAACGGAAGAGATTTTGAAGGAAGAGGGAATCGAATACTTCTTCGTGGATTCCCACATGATTAGAGGCGGGCAGCCTTTGGGGACTTATGCGGCAAACTTCCCCCAATTGGCCGAGATGTTTGCCCGGAGCTCGAAGTATTTCACTCCCCCGGTCGAATTCCGAAGCGAATATGAGCACTATATGCTGCCAAATGGGGTGACCTGCTTTGCTCGCGATCCAGAAACGACGGTCAAGGTTTGGTCCGGCGATTCCGGGTACCCCGGTGATCCCTATTACCTGGAGTTTCACAAGCAGCTTTATCCGGGCCGTCTGCGCTACTGGCGCATTTCACCAGACAAGGCGGATCTGGGAAAAAAGCAGGCGTACGATCCTTACACGGCATTCGATCGCATCCAGGGTCATGCGGCCGATATGCTCCAGACCATTAAGAGCGTGCTTGCTCGGTATAAGGGTCAGGCCGACAGGACTGGCACGTTGGTAGCGATGTACGACACCGAGCTATTCGGTCACTGGTGGTGGGAAGGCCCCGAGTTTCTCTACGAGCTCGGCCGGTTGATGAATGCGGACAAAGATTTGGAGATGGTCAGCGGATCCGACGTCCTCAATTCCGATCCTGCCCAGCACGTCATTACCCTTCCCGAAGGATCTTGGGGCGAAGGGGGATATCACTACATTTGGATCAACGACGATAACTACTGGACCTGGAAGAAGCTCTATCCGATCGAGCGAAAACTTCGGCAGATGGCCAAGGATTATGCGGGGGGGCCGGCAGAGGAAGTCGTCCTTCAGGCTGCGCGGGAGCTGTTGCTTGCCGAAAGCAGCGACTGGCAATTTCTTATCTCTACGTTTTCGGCCCGAGACTACGCCGAGGTTCGATTCAACGATCACATCGATCGCTTTGGGCGACTGGCAGAAATCGCCGATCGAGTACATATCGGCAGCACGCTGACCGTCGATGAAAAGGCATTTCTAAGGGAATGTCAACTTAAGGACGCCCCGTTCCAATATCTGGACCTCGCGATCTGGAGTGGAACGCAATAGAGGAATGTCGGGCACATAAGAACGAAACGTTCAAGCTGAGAGACAGTACACTATCGCTCGTGAAGCGTGTTATGTTGTTAGGTGGGGTTCTGGCGCTTGTCGTTTGCGGATGCAAGAGCGGTTCGTCTTCAGACCTCGAGCCAATTGGCTCGAAGAGCACTGGTTCGGCCGTGGCGGAGAATACGTCGCCGGGCAGTCCTGGGAACTCGACCAATCCTTCCGAAACAAAATCAACCCAAGGGACTGCAACCGAACAAGAGCCGGCCGCAGCGCAAAATGGCGCTGGTCTCGCCCCAGACCGTTCGGCTATCCCCGGCAAAGGCGCGCAGAATAGCGATGAACAGGCGCCAACGGCCGCAGAAGGATGGGATCCGAGTACCGTTAAGGCTGAAGACCTGGCAAAGTCCGCAGACGCAAAAGTCGCTCAGTTGAAGAGGACATCTGCCGAGGTGAGCGTTTCGTTCCGGGACAAGAAGGGAGCGGGCAGGAGCAAGTGCCAGGTGGCAATTCTAGATCCTACAAAGTACCGGATCGAATTTGCAGATATTGGCGGTCCTAAGATTGGATTGAGCCGCAATACTTGGATTTCGGATGGCAAGCAAGTGGCCGTTTTGACGAGTGACCAAGGGCTGGCTTCAAAGGAGTCCTCTGCATCTTTCAAAATGCCTTCGACGGCTTCTCTCGCGGGTTGGATCTTGGCTTCGCCCAGGATCATGTTTTCGCCCCTTACCGGTGGGCATCCACTTACCGATCTCGTAGCTCAGGTTAAGAAAGCAGGCGGCGCTTCGGGCGTAAAAGTCGAGGAGAGATCATTTGACTATAAGGGCCACAAGTTTCATCAGCAGAGACTGGTCATCAAAGTCACTCCGACGGGGGCGCCGACTGTGGATCTGACGATCCTTATTGACAAGGACTATGGGCTGCCCGTAACCATCGATGGAATGACCACCTTGATTAAGACGCAGTCGAATCTTCACTGGGACGTCCAGTGGAGACTTGATCCAAATCAGACATTCGCATCGGACGCATTTGTGGTCCCCCTGAAATCGGAAACAATCAAGCGATAGCTCTCGCCGATGAGTTGGGAGGAGCCATCTGAACGTATGCGCACGTTCTCTTCTGCATCTCCAATCCCGAGAGTCCCCGCTTGCAGCCACTCTATAGAAAAACGCTCAGGTAAATCATCTTGCCTAAACTGGGCATTCAACTAATGAGGAATCGTATGTTCGTCTAGCGGTTCATCTTCATAATGACGAACTCGAGAATCCATGACAAAGATAGCCATGCCACCCACGGAACAAGCATCTGTCCTACGGCTGGCTTCTGTCGCCAGCAACTGATCATTGCGGCAAGGGCTGTCAGGCATGTACCGCCCGAAAGACATATTGAAACGAGAAGTTGATGCGACGAGAAGTAGACCCACGGAGAAACGCCGCTTAGGCTCAAGAGGGTAATGAGCAGAACTAGGTTGGCAGTTCTCAACTTTCCGGGAGGATCTTTGCCAATCTGCCATAGTGATAATCCCATAAATGCGTACAGCACGGTCCATACCGGAGTGAAGGCCCATGTGGGAACGTCCCAATCGGGTCGTCTGAGGGAGATATACCAAAACCATAGCCCTTGCGATCTCCCGGTGTAGCCTATGTAAGAGACCACGTAGCTGAACGTAAACCAACTAAGGAGCACGATGGTCGGTTTGAGGCTCCCATCCTTAGGCGGCTCTTCGTTGATTCTCATAACTTTATAACGTAACTCATGCGCGGGTCGATGGTCTGAAACAACGGAGGTATTTGATCTCTATGTTGACGATTCTCGTCGCTACTTTACTTGGCTCGGCTGCTCCCAATCCGGTCGAACCGCATATTATTTCTGCATCTCTTTTCAAAAACGGATTCGCAGTTGTTAGCCGTGAATTCGAAGTTTCCGCGCCAGGAACCTACCAAGTTGAGAAGATTCCCGAAGGCTCTATGGGCACGTTATGGTTTACCGCCAGCGAGGGTACCAAGTTAGAAGATGTCGCTACCACCAATGTAGACACGAAGAGCAAATACAATGTGCCGGATATCGAAGGGATCTTGGTCGCGAACGTAGGGCAACAAGTTCGTGTCGGGATCAGGAACGGCGATAAAATCACTGGCCTGGCACAAGAAGGCAAGCTAGTGGCAGTAGGTAAGGATTATGTATTGGTTCAAGGCCCATCATCGTCCATCGCGATACCTAAGGACCAAGTCTCCAGCCTGGCATCGCTTTCTGGACAGTTGCTTTACCAGGCGGAGCTCACGAGTTCCAAACGAGTTCTAAACATCAGGACTTCCGGTAAGCCGGGAAGAGTGCATATGATATCGCTGGAGAGGGGTTTGACCTGGTCTCCCGCATACTCGATCGACATCTCGGACCCCGGGAAGTTAACGATTGTTGGTAAGGCTACCGTCTTGGACGACCTAGAGGATCTGGCCGGAGTTGAAGCTCGCTTCGTCACAGGTTTTCCAAATGTGCCGTTCTCGGTCTATCTCGATCCTTTAATTCGAGGCGGTACCGTCAGCGATTTTACATCCATGTTGGAAGGCATCGGTGACCCGAACGCGGTAACGATGAATCGGAGGCCAATGCCTGGAGGCGGATTTGGCGGACAAGGGGGAGCAAGAATGACGGAGAATAACAGCCGTGTGAACTTTCAAGACCTTGCCAGTTCGATGGATGTCGCACCGATGCTCGGTAGCCAACAGGAGGACCTCTTCTTTTATAAACAACCGAATGTGACGACGAAGAAAGGAGACCGCAGCTATCACATCTTGTTTAGCGCCACCGCACCCTACGAGGACGTTTATACGTGGGACTTGCCGGATGGTACGGTCAACAATATCGAATACACAGGAGTGCCGGACGGCGCCTTGGACGTGTGGCATACGCTGCGATTCCGAAATACCAGCGGACTGCCGTTTACAACCGCGGTTGCTACGACCTTCAAGGGAGGCGAGGTTTTAGGGCAGGATGCGATGCGCTATGTGTCTGCCGGCTCACTTGCCGAGGTCAAGATTACCAAGGCGCTCGATGTCCACGCCGAAGCGGATGAAGCGGAGGTAAGCCGCGAGCGGGGCGCCATCAAGAATTCTCCGAACTACCCGGTATTTGATCTTGTGTTGCTGCAAGGGACGTTGCGTGTAACGAACACGAAGTCTGTCGCCGTTCGTTTGCGGATCAAGAAGGAACTTACAGGCGACATCACGGGGGTCTCTGGGAACCCGGTCGTAACCAAGACCGCCAAGGGTCTGCGGTCGATGAACCCAGGAGCCAAAATCGAGTGGAATACGGATATCGATCCAGGTAAGTCGTTGACTTTGAGTTACAGTTATAAACTCTACGTCCGATCGCAGCAATAGCAGATCTCGGCGAATCGAAATTCGGTCAGGTTCGTGGAGGGTTCGGGCCTGACTTCTTTAGGTCGACATACATACATCCACGGACCAGGAGGGAACACGAACCAACCAGGAGGAGCACGTAGGCAACGATCAGACCGACATCCACATACTGCCACCGACTGTATGCGGCCAGGTAGCCAGGTTCTCTTGGGTCCTTCGGAATTGATTGATGATTCACTTGAACGAATACATCGAACAAGACGAAGAGAACCAAGATCGTCGCTAAATGAATATGCAAACGACGCCTCACTGCCTAATTATATGGCAATACGAGACCGGAGTATGGGCGCAAATTATGCTCGCTCGTCTCGACGCATATTTGAACGCTCAGTCGTAGTATGTTGCGCCAACTATAAGGGCATCGTAGGGCTGACTGTGGTATCACCCTTCAATGACTCCAGTAGTGACGGAAGAGCGGATTCGGGTTCGGTACGGGGAGACGGACCAGATGGGGCACGCTTACTATGCGAACTATCTGTTTTGGTTCGAGCAGGCCCGCGGCGCGTGGTGCCGGGAAAGGGGATGGACCTATAAGCAGATGGAGGAACTGGGGTACAAGATTCCCGTTGTGGAGGCCCACGCCGAATACAAGGGCGAGGTCCTTTACGACGATCTGGTCATTGTAAAGGTCTGGGTCAGCCACCTTCGTCGAGCATCGATTCGATTTGACTATGAGATCATTAACACCTCCACAGGGCAACTTACGACAACCGGCTATACCTGGCACGTTCTGATCGGTCAAAGCAGAAAAGCGGTCACGATGCCCGCTATAATTCGGGAGTGGCTCACAAGGGATCCGGCGGAGTTTGAGACGATTGGATAGGGGATCTTCCTTGGGCAGGAAGAGACGGCCTGCCCTTTGAGCATCAGGGCGCTGAATCCACGGGACAACGTATCGCACGAGTGTTATCATTGTCGCTAACCGGGTATTCCGTTGCGCCCACCCCTCCAGGGGTTGAGTGTAAACGTATCGTCGCAAAGTAACGTAGCATCTACGAGATATGGCTGTGATGGAGAAATCAAGCGTCGAGGCAGTGTTGCAAGAGCTTGCGAACCAAGCCCCTGGAGTTCCCTTGCTGGCCCTGGGGCAGACCGTTTTTTGGGATGAACCCATGAAGGCGGGTATTGCGATTGCGGCGAAGCGCCTGGGGAAGCCGATCAGGCTGGTAGCCGGCGTGCACGATACGGACTATTTTGCGAAGTTGCCGAGTGGGCGGCATACGTCCGGCCAGTTTAAAGCTCTCCCTCATAACGATACGACGACTCGCGGACTTTGGAGCGCGGCCGGAGAGTTCTCGACCCTATTCGGCAGCGAGACCGTCATTACGCGCGACATGCTGCACGCGGCTGGGCTCCGGATCGGCAAAATGTCGGCGGCTCGACCGAGCTTTTTGGATGAAGCGACCGAGGCATGGGGTTGGCGTGGGATCGTGTCGCTTGATGAGCATTCGCCTATCACGAAGGACGTTCCCCTTAGTCAACTCTTTAGCGAGAACCAAGCAACGTTTGACTGGGCGCTCGACTCAACCCTAAGCGTCCTAAACGGCCTGGGGCGGGAAAAGGCTCAGGAACTTGCGGACGAACTTCGAACGAAAATCTGCGATGTAAGCGAACCCAGAACCCAAACCGTTTCGGAGTTTTATCGAAGACTGCTTCCAATCTTCTACGAGTTTTGCGCAAATGCGCCCGTGAACATTGAGACAACGGCGACGAGCGAGTTGCTCCGGTTCAATGTCGGCACCTGTCGATCTTCGCGGTTCGAACTTCTCGATCTATTCGTCAATCAAGCAACCCGAGCGGTTGCTTGTTCTGCTTATGATGAGGCAATCAGAGGCTCTTCGGGCCTCTACGAACTGTCTCGCTTTGGAACGGGGGCCATTCCGTTCGACCTGATCCTTCCAGGTCACGGACGCGGAACGGTTCGCCTGGGGACCCACGGCGCGATCGTCATGACGCCCTCACCCCAGTTCCTGAGCCTCAAGAAGCCGTTGGAGTCCGTTTCAGATTTAGCAGAATTGCTAGAGCGGAAATTCGGGCCTGAGTGTATCTTGGTCGGCAAAGCTGTAACTCTCATTGGGATGCTCGCCCCCGAGTTTGTTTTTGTGTTTCACGAAGGAGCGAGCTCGTACGTCAAACACAGCCGCAAATTGCACCAGATTCTTGCCGAAAAGGGGTTTGGACTCCATATGAATCCGATCATGCGTGTGAAATACGACGCATGGGGGTCCCTCAAAGTCAGTTGCTCTTGGATGAAGCTCCCCGAGCCGTTTGAGAGAGCATTTGGTACGGAGGAGTTATGCGGTCCGAGCTTTTCTGCTCGCTGGAAAGATGTGGCCAGCGAACAGGAAGCCTTGCTCGTTAGCCTGTCGGGTCTTCGACGCCCAATCGAATTGATCCGATTCCTGGATCGTACGCAAGGAGGATCTTGGAAGTCGCTGGCCAAAGAGTATGAGGGCCTGCATAAGACGCTGGGAGAACTGCAGCATGCCCTTCAGGAGATTCAAGCTCAGCGATATGCCCTCTACGATGAGATTCGACGCTTGCGAGTGGTACGCACCCAAGCAGAGCGTGAGAAGGGGGATCATTTCAGAGCCAGGATCTTTGGACAAGAACCATCAGAGGCAGACTTGGCGGAGCGAGTCCGCTTGACGCACGAGGTCGAACGTGCCATTCACACGGCGGTTGAAACTCAGAATCGGATGCGAGAACTGCGCCACAAGCAAAACGAGATGATTCACGATGAAGAGATTCGCCGAATTCACGAGAGGAGCCGAAGCATCGAATTGGAGGCTGAGCTCAAGCGGCTGAGACTCATTCGGCAGGCGATCATTAGTTCAAAAGGCTTGTCTCGCGCAAATTTGCGCCCCAGCGCTTGGTGGTTCCGGCTTGTCTGTCCCGATGGATTATGGTTTAGAGAGACCATCGACACTGCCGAATGCTATTTGGAGCCCCTCTCGTAAATGAGACTAGTATGTGCGGCGCTTCCGTTTTGGAAACTGCAAAGCATCGGAAACGACTTTGTGTTGATTCATTTAGACGACATTCTGGCGTTGCTTGTACCACCAAGCCAGGACCCCACTGCCACATCCAGTCAAGCACTCTCGGAAGTTAGCCAGCTTCCAGAGGGAAATGACGGAGGATTGGAACCTAACAGGGAAGCACAACCATCCAAAGCAGGCCCCATTGTCCCAACTATTTCGAGTCTCGAACTGAATCAGTACCTGGGAGGCCTCTCGATCAAGGTCTGCGATCGCAAGTTTGGGATCGGGGCTGACGGCTTGCTTACCGTCAAGAAGGTCGGTACCGAACTTCAAATGCGGATGTTCAACCCCGACGGCACAGAGGATTTCTGCGGTAATGGACTGCGTTGCGCAACTCTTCATGTGGTGAACCTGGGCTGGTTCGAAGGGGCTTTCATGATCGATCACTTCGGGCGCAGGGTTCGCTCAGTGGTTGTTGGCGGAAGGGTCACCACAAAGATTGGAGTTGCCGATTACACTCCCGAAAAAGTGCCCCAAACGAATGGCGAGTTATTTAATCAAACTGTCTGGAGCGGAATGGATTCGGGCATGCCGCTGAGTTTGTTCGGCAGCGCCCTTACCACGGGGAGCACGCATGTGGTGATCCCGACTACGTGGATACCCGATGACGACAGTTTTCGCTCCATCAGCTCAAAGATCGAAGTCGATCCGCTGTACCCGAATCGCACAAGCGTGATCTGGTCTGAAGAGGTTGAGCCGATGAAGTTGCGAATCCGTATCTGGGAGCGTGGGGTAGGGGAGACGCTCGGATGTGGCACTGGAAGTTCCGCGGCCGCCGCCGATTACCTCCGGCGAAAAGACCGGGGTGGCACGGTCGAGGTGATCAATCCCGGTGGCTCGATTTTTGTTACGATGGAGGCCTGGTACCGTCCGATTACGGTTGAAGGGGTTGCCATTGAAGTTTACCAAGGAATGTACCGGTCCATGCAACCGTTGACCGCATGCGCAGGAACAACTTGATTTCGGGCCGACCGTCACTTGCCATATGGTCCTCGAGTTTTGTCCTGATTGGTCTCGGAACCTCTGGAAATCACTCAATCTTCAAGTCGATTGCCCGAAAATACCCCACACCACCTCAGGTTTCGGATTCGACAATTACCGATCAGCAGCTCGATGGAACCTCGATCGGAGACGCTTCCTAAATCAAGATCGCCTAGAGATAGGAGTTGAGGTTGAGTTTCGTCGGCTCCGTGTTTGCCAACTCCTCCTCCAATATCTTGGCGATCTCCTCGTCATACTCGATTTCATCCGGTTCGGGTGTAGTCAGGAACCGATCGGCTGCGCCATTGATATACCACGTGACGTACGACCCTTCCTGGTTCGTCCCGGTAAGGATAATTCCCTGACGACGGCCCAGTTCAATCGGATTGTCGATATATTGGCGCGTGTCGATCGCAATTTCTGGTTGAGTTCCTTTGCTATTTGGTTTGAGTGCGATCGCGTGCCCCACTCGATTGGCCGTCTCATCGAACGGTGTGAATTCAAGCTTCGTTTCTTGTCCGTACGCCAACTCACCCTGCGAGTCCGCTACGACAAGTGGGACACAATCCCAGACTTGGACGTCCAAGGGTTTCGTGGTCAGGCCAGAGAGCAGTGATTGCAGCACAACACCATTGTAGATGATCGGCTCTGAATGTGATCGATTCGAGATAGGAACCGATCAGGCGAAAAAATGCCCCGCCGGTCTAGGGCGGGGCTAGCATTTGGACCAGTCTACTCTCGAACTTCGCCGAGACTCTTGGGGTCAAGCTGTAACTAACTTCCTAGCTTTTGCCGGCGTAGGAATGTGGGAATGTCGATGTCGATCTCATCTAGTTGAATCGGCGTGGGCATCGGAGTGGATGGCTGAGGTTGATAAACTGGAGCGGCCGAACCTAAGCTGGCAGGTTGAACAAAGACCTCATTGTCTCGTCGCTTTCCCGCCATGGTCGCCTTGGAGTCCATTCCTGCGGCGAGGAGCGTGATTTGAACCTCTCCGTCAAGCGAGTCCTTCATCACGTGGCCCATAATGATGTCTGCATCGTCGGCGTCCGTGAACTGAAGGATGTACTCCATCGCTTCATGGGCTTCACCAATGCTGAAGTCTGGACCAGCAGTCACATTTACGAGCAAACGCTTGGCGCCCTGGATATTCGTCTCAAGCAAGGGTGAAGTAGCTGCGTGCTGAGCGGCCATCCTTGCTCGCTGATCCCCGACGCCTTTCCCAAGTCCCATTAGCGCGACCCCTGCATTGCTCATCACCGAACGCACGTCGGCAAAGTCGACATTGATGATGCCGGGGAGCAAGATAATGTCTGAAATACCCTGGACCCCTTGCCTCAGAACATCGTCAGCAGCGGCAAACGCCATCTGCATCGTGGTCTTTTTCTCCACGAATCCAAGCAGTCGGTCGTTCGGAACGGTGATCAACGTGTCAACGTTTGCCTGAAGCTTACTTGCGCCCTCTTCCGCCAGGCGCCCTCGTTTGGGCCCTTCAAAGAGGAACGGCTTGGTGACAACGCCGACGGTGAGGATGCCCATCTTTCGGGCCATATCCGCGATAATGGGGGCCGCACCCGTTCCAGTCCCTCCTCCCATTCCAGCGGTGATAAAGACCATGTCGCAGCCGTCGAGGATTCCTCGAATGGCCTCTTCACTCTCAAGGGCAGCTTTTTCGCCAACTTCCGGGTTGCCTCCAGCGCCAAGGCCGCGCGTAAGGGCCTCGCCTAACTGGATTTTCTTTTGGGCTCTACTTTGTCCCAGGGCTTGGGCGTCAGTGTTCATCGTCACGAACGTAACGCCCATGAGCCCCTCTTGGATCATTCGATTTACGGCGTTTGAGCCTGCCCCGCCAATGCCAAGGACCTTGATGGTCGCTTGGTTCTCAAAAAGGTTATCTGGTCGCATGGTCACTCCAATAGAAAATCAGCCGGTTCTCACACAGAGGGTTCCGCTGTTGGAAGGACGCAGGCGAAACGAAGAAAGCGTCACTTTTTTATCCACATTTGGCACATGGGCCACGCCCAGGCCGTGAATACGTCAGGGGGAAAGGACTTCCAGGGCGAATAGGACCTTTGGGTGGTCCCTTATCCCGTTTTCTTTGCCGTGACCACTCGCGTAGGAATAACAAATAGAAAGTTTGGACCTGATAATATGACGTTTAACATCTTGAGTTCGGCCAACTTTCTCGCGTATTCCTTGCTTGCAAAGATGTCCACGATCACAAGTTTCCCACCAGGTTTTAGAACCCGAACTGCTTCTTGAATCGCTTGATCCCTTCCCGCAGTATCTGGGATGTTATGGATCGCCCAACTGGACACAACGACGTCGAACGACTCGGAGTCAAATGGCATGTCTCGCATATCCCCGGTGACGACCTCGGTGCTGTCTTCGACATGGGCCAGTCTCGCATTTGTTCTAGTCACTTCGATGTCGTTTGCCGATTGATCCACCTTTTGCCATAGATCAATGCCGATGGCTCTGCCGTGAGGAAGCCGTTTGGCGAGGCCGATGAGAAGCAAACCTCTTCCGCATCCCATATCCAATACGCGTTCCGTGCCTTTGAGCTTAAGTGAACCAACCAACTTGTCTCGGAGGCGGACCTTGAAGAACTTGCTTCCGGATACCATCAGGCCCGCAGTCACTAGGAACGAACCCCCAACCCAAATGCAACATATCCCAAAAGGGTCCGGAGCGGGCACGAGGAACCCCATGGCCAGAAAAACCGCGCCGACAAGGAGCATGTTTCGGACGACAATCGGGGCGTCAATTCCGTAGTTAGGCTTCATTGTTCCGGTAGTCCTATTATCGTGCAACACCGGTACATGGCGATAGCCTTCGTCATCGAGAAACCGACCCAACTTGCAACCGGTGGGTGGTCTCGTTACTATGAACATCGATGCTGCGCTCACAAAGAGTCAAGAAAGAAAATCCGGTTGACAATTCCGGATTCCGGATGCGTGGGATTAATGTGTCTCGCGTCGAGGGGATTAGCGATGCGATTTTTGGCCTTGCGATCACCTTGATCGTAGTGTCCTTGCAGGTTCCGAAGACCTTCGACGAATTAACGCAAACACTTCGAGGCTTTCTTGGTGCGGCGGCCTGTACGGCCATCTTGCTACAAATTTGGAACCGGCATTACCAATATTTCCGAAGGTACGGCATTGAAGATGGAATGACGAGAGTCCTAAACGGAACCCTCTTGTTCGTCGTCATCGCCTACGTTTATCCGTTGAAGTTCTTGTTTAACGCATCCATCGACTCAATATTCGGAATCAAGACGCCTAGAATTGAACTGGGATATCGCGAGGTCCCAAAACTGTTCGTCATCTACGGATTGGGGTTCGCCCTGGTATATCTGCTGTTCGGCCTGATGTACTGGCATGCCCTGCGCAAGCGACAAGAACTCGAGCTTTCGAACACCGAGTACTTACAAACTCGATGGATCTTAGGCGAACACCTGCTGATGGGTTCGTCCGGTTTGATCTCGGTGGTATTAGCGCTAGTTCTTCCCCTGCACATTTCGTTTTATGCCGGATTCGCTTACTTCCTCATTCCGATCTTCGAGACGGTCCTTTGGTCTCGCCATGGTGTCGCCTTGAGGCGCCAGCAAGCACAAGAACGAGTTGTATGAAAGGGTTCGCCCCATTGGCGGCAACAGCGGATAACGATGCGGATTGGATGGGGGGAATCTACCAGGCGGCTTCTTTGACGACGCTGCCAACCCTTATTCGCTAAATCCCACCGGGTCTAGTGGAGTCTCTCAACCGAATATCGAGCCAGTTCTTCCAGGAAACCTGCATGCGGGATATTTGCAAGGCACTGAATTCCATGCTCTGCGGTATCGAGGGCTATTTGCCGGGAAGCTTCGATTCCATACAGGGCAGGATAGGTGGCTTTTCCCCGCTCGCGATCAGAGCCTGCGGCTTTACCGAGTTTCTCCGGAGTCGAGGTCTCGTTGAGGACATCGTCCGCGATTTGAAATGCAAGCCCGATTGACTGACCATATTCATAGAGACTTGCTGATTGAACTTCGGTTGCACCGGAGAGAATGCCGCCGATCTCGCAACTTGCGGCAATCAAAGCCCCCGTCTTTCGGACGTGGATCCGGCGGAGCGTATCCACGTCGATGGCTTTACCCTCGGATAGGATGTCGATGGTCTCGCCGCCAACGAGACCGAGCGATCCAGTTGCTCGGGTCAGCGACTGGATCGCACGAACCCGCTGGTCAGCGCTCCATGATCCTCCTGCAAGCGTATCAAAAGCCAGTGAGAACAAGGCGTCTCCGGCAAGAATCGCGATTGCTTCGCCAAAGAGCTTGTGGCAGGTTGGAATCCCACGCCGCAGGTCGTCGTTATCGAGGGCGGGGAGATCGTCGTGAATCAATGAAAAGCAGTGGACGAATTCAATTGCGCAACCCGCGTCAAGGACCGTCGCAGGATCGCTGCCAATAGATTTCGCGGACGCCATGGCGAGTGCGGGACGTAGTCGCTTTCCTGGCGCGAGGCATGAATGGCGCATCGCGGCATGTAATTCGAAAGGAGCCGAGTCAGTAGACGGCAAGATTTGTTCCATCCGTCCGTCAATTTGCTCGACGTAGGTATTTAGACTAGATTGGAACCCCACAAGCTTGAGTCTACCGCCGAGCAATGTCTGCGCTGGTAGAATCGCATTCTATGGCGTCAATACGGCCCTTTATGGGTTTGCGCTATGCCCAACATTGTGGTCCAATAGATCGTTTAACCGCTCCTCCTTACGACGTTTTGTCAGCTACGGAGAGAGATGATTATGCCTCTCGTGATTCACATAACATAGTGCATCTAACCCTGCCCGAACAGAAGGAAGACGATCGAAGTAAGTTTGTAAAATATCTTCGAAGCTCCTCGCTCCTAACCGAATGGAGAAAGAATGGCGACTTGCACCGGGAAGCAGAGCCTGCATTATATCGCTATATCCAGCATTTTACGATACCCGGAGTTGACAAACCACTTATCCGAACATCGATTATCGCCTTGATCAAGGTAGAGCCTTACGAAAAGGGAATTGTGTTGCCCCATGAGCAAACTTTTCCAAAGCACAAGGAGGATCGCATGAGGATCCTGGAAGCGACCCGCAGCCACTTGGAATGCATTTTTGGGCTGTTCGACGATCCTAAAAGCGATGTACTTCATGCGATCTGTGAGGCGCCATCAGTCGAATCGATTCTTGCCAGTTCCGACGACGGCGTGACCCACTACCTCGAGCCCATCAACGAGCCCGACGCAATCAGAGAAATCGAGAGTCTGATGGCGGATAAAACGGTGTGGATCGCAGATGGCCATCACCGATATGAAACCGCCTTGGCCTACCGCCAGAACCTAGGCGAGCGCGAGGGGCCGGTGCCTGAAGACTATATGATGATGGCGTTATGCTCCATCTCTGATCCGGGACTCGTTCTTCTGCCGACCCATCGAATCCTGAAGTCCCTATCGTTTGGACAAGAGGAAGTACTGGAAAGGTTGGCAAAGGTTTTCGACCTTAGAGAGACCGCTAGCGCAAGCCTTATGGAGGATATTGAAGAGGGTGCGTCGAAAGGACAACGAGCGCTTGGAATTGTCTTTAAGGGAGGAGTCAGTTATGTACTGACAGAGAGAGAATCTAGTGGGTTAAGGGGGCTAATCAATACTAACGATAGCAATTTACTAAAGGACCTCGATGTGACAGTACTTCATCAGGTTATTCTTGAAGAGTTGCTGAAAATAAAGGGACTTGATCAGATTTCCTACACTCGCGACGCGGCTGAAGCTGTTCTGGCCGTTGAAAATGGCGCTGCCGTATCCTTCCTAATGAATCCCCCAACCGTGCAGGACATGAAATCGATCGCATTGGCCGGCGAGAAAATGCCGCAAAAGAGCACCTACTATTACCCAAAGATCTTAAGTGGTCTGGTGCTGTGGAGTTTGAACGACTTTTGACTCATCGATGAACATCAGACTCCTTGGTACGGGCGCGGCAGATGGGATTCCCGGATTTTTCGGGAATGACATGGTCAGTCGTTATGCACGTGAAAATGGTGGGAAAGATGTTCGAACCCGGTCGGCAGCGCTGATCGATGGCGTGCTCAAGATCGATTTTCCCCCGGATACTCTTACTCAAGTTCAACGCGATTTGCTTGACGCATTAGACTGGACGGGGCTAGTGTTCACGCATAGCGATGACGATCACTTTGCGGTAGACGAACTGCAGTACGCGCTCTTTCCTTTTACCGATCTCGATCACCTCCCCTATACTATCTTTGCCAATAAACACATTTGCATGGAGATACGTGAGCGGTATCCAGACTGGCCAATTGAGCTGTTTGAGACGAAGAGCTTTGAAGGGTTTTGCCACGGTCCGTACCATATCATGCCAGTTAAGGCGACCCACATCGCGGACGAGGATTGCCAGAACTTACTCGTCGAACGGGATGGCCAGCGAATTCTGTATGCAACCGACACTGGGATTTGGCCAACAGAGACGATAGATTTTCTAAAGAACTACCGGCTAGATCTACTTGTGATTGAGTGTACAGATGGATTTAATGAGTCGGTTTACAAGGGACATCTCAATATTGATGCCGTAGTGGAAGTGGTTTCGAACTTGCGGGCATTAGGTGTACTTGACAATAAGTCTCGCGTCGTGACCACCCATCATGGACATCATGGTGATGCAAGACATTGCGATTTAGAACGGGTACTTGCACCTCATCAAATTGAACCTGGCTACGATGGAATGGTTATCGAAATCTGACGGTGCTTTACACTCTCTTGATGCGTCTTTATCCATGCCAAAGGAGTGGCGGGCGCAAAGGCCAGGATGGCCAATATCCTTTAGTCCCGCCCTGGAACCGCGCACAAAGCTTCTAGGTCACACTTTCACGACATGCCTGTGTCGGCAAGGAATGGTGAAAGTAATGTCTGTCCCTGGAAAATGGTTTGGCTTCGATTCTGAAGAGATACTCGACGAGGCCATAGCACTCTTTAATAGAAGGGAATTTGCGGATGCCCTGGAAACGTTTGAGACTCTGAAGACGGCAGCCTTACACGAAGAATTGCCCGTCACTGTCGAAGGTTATATCGGAGAATGCCGACAGCGCCTCAGTCAAGCGAATATGGGACGTGCCTACCTTTCGTAGGTAACGTCCCACGATTGGCTTCTATGGCTGTACATAAGGCATTTGAAGCGGTCTGAGCTGGCCGTCTTTCAATTTCTTGAGCCAGTAGTCCAATCCAAACGGAACCGTAGTGGCCAGGATTCTGGGGACACGCAACGCATTGAATTTGGGGTCGTTCGGTGATCTTGCGGGTCCTGCTCCAGAGAGGAAAACTCCCGTAAAGGAGACGTGCTTGCCTTTCCAATCAAACCCCTTTAGAATCTTGCGATTCTTGGGGAAAACACCATAAGGCAGGGCCAACGATACCGGTAACGCTTGGCCGAGTTCTTCCAGCTTATCGTTGGCGGTGGCGAGCTCCCATTTGACCTTTGCATCAGTGAGTCGCCGGAGTTGAGGGTGATGAATCGTGTGATTGGCAAGTTCGCAGCCAAGACTCAACACCAGTTTGGCCTTCCTCGGGTCGACCTCGTTTGTGGTCCACAGGTGATCGGCAAGAACATAAAATGTGGCATGTACCGGGAAGTCGGGATGCTCTTTGGCGAACGCTTGCCATATGCCGACGGCGCAGTCCGGAGAAACTGAACCGTCCGGTTCCAATTGTAGTTGAGTCGGCATGGAGTCGTCAAATGTGATGACGATGGGGGATGCACCGGGCGGCAGCGGCATCTTGTTGGCAAGGAATTCGCTCGCGAGTACTGGTCGAAAACCTAAACTGTAGTAGTTCTCCAAATCCTCTCGGAACTGCTTCGGCGTTCGAAACATCTCGCCTTTCCCGGCACGAATATGGTGATATTCAGCGACGAAGACGGTTCCCATTAAGTTGGCGGGTCTCGTTGTAATTCGCTCTGCTTTCGCTTTCGTCGGTTTGATAAGGGCCGGTTTTTCGGCGTCGGAAGCAGCTTCGTGTCCCGATTTTCCCCCGGAACATCCGGCAAGAAAGAGAGCGATACCAACAACTAAAAAACAGTCAACAAGGCTAAGAACTTTGTACATTTCATCCTGATCGAATTTGGCGCCATCCTGGCTAACGTCGTTGCGACTACCCTCTATTCTTGCTCAGATAATGGGTCATTCGATAAAGAATCTTTCGAAATTTTGCAGTTGCCTGCGGTCGTCGACGGGGCAGTTTATCTTGCGCGAAGGCGTTGGACCTCAAACATCCTAACTGTGTCCAAAACCGCTCTTTCAATCGAGATGCAAGGTATTTAATGGACGCGTTTTGGGGTGAGGATTGGTTGCCTTCCGTTCGCATTGCGAGTTCAAAAATGGCCAAAGTCGCTTTTGGGAACATCATGGGACGGCAACCCGGCCCTAAGGCTGGACGTACGGCTTTATCTTGCCTTTGGCCAACTGCTTTAGCCAATATCCGACCGCATCTCCCTCCCAGTTGCCTGCCATGCGAGGGATTCGGAAACGTTTGAATTTGGGATCGATCGGGGATCTGGCGGGAGGCCCTGCAGCCAGGAATACTCCCGGGAAGTGGATCTTTCTTCCTTTCCACTTAAATCCGTAAAAGACTTGGGTGTGACGCGGCAAGACTCCATAAGGAAGTGCCAGGGAGATAGGAGGTTTTTGCCCAAAATGCTCCAGCCGGATGGTGGCGTCTCCAAGCTCTTTCATGACGCGTTGGTCAGACAACCGATTGAGAAACGGATGGCTTACCGTGTGGCTTTCGATTTCGCTGCCCAGTCCCAGCACCAACTTGATTTTGGCGTCTCGGTACTTCCTTAGCTGTCCCCACATCATATCTGGCAACACAAAGAACGTGCCATGAACGGGGAAGTCTGGGTGCGTCTCGGCAAAGTCCTTCCAAATACCGACGGCGCACTTTGGATCAAGCGATCCATCCTTCAGAAAATGAACTTGGGTTGGATTGGAATCATCAAAGGTCAAGATGATCGGCATCGCTCCGGGAGCTAAAGGCATCTTGTTCGCAAGGTATTCACTGGCTAGAACTGGGCGAAAGCCAAGGTCGTAGTAGGTCTGCAGGTCTTGCCTAAATTGCTTGGGACTTCGGTACAAATCTCCCCTTCCAGCAAAGAAATGGTGATACATCACGATGAAGACGCGTCCCAGGGTGTTTCCCGGACGATCCGAAACACGCTTTTGGTCGTTTTGGTCGTTTGATTGCGTCTTGACACCGGAGCTGTTTATGTGTCTGGGTTCAGCGGCGTCGCTCGACCGTACCGAGCAGCCCGCCAGATAAGTCGCGATTGCTAGTATAATTACTAGCCTAGTATTGGCAATCTTCGTTTGCATGATCTTCGTGTGCGTAATCGGCTAGCTGTCCCTGCATTTGCTGCTGCGGTCTTTCTTGCTTCCTGCTCAAGTAAGGACGGTGGAACGACGGATCCTGTCGCTAAGATCGCCTCAAAAACCAGAGTGTCGAAACAAAGCGCGGGAGATTTGAACCGGTCCAGACAGACTGCCCATAAGTATGTATTCAATCGGCCCGAACATGTAAAGGGAATCTACCTAACAGCATGGTCGGCGGGAAGCCGAGCGATGCGCGAGCGATTGCTGGACATGGTTGATCGGACTGAATTGAATTCCGTAGTGATCGACGTTCGTGACGAAGGGAGAATGTTCTTCAAAACCGGAATTGCCCTAGCCGATGAATCGCACGCACTGAAGTTGGCGGTTGCCAGGCCGGATGCATTGTTCGAAAGCCTTGAGAAGCATAAAATCTGGCCCATCGCCCGTATCGCTTGTTTTCGAGACGATTTTGTTCCGATTCAACATCCTGAGTTAGCGGTCCAACTTAAGAACGGCAAGATTTGGAAGGACCGAGCCCATAACTCCTGGCTTGATCCCTATAATCAGAAGAACTGGGACTACTTGGCCCAAACCGTCGAATATGCCCTAGACTTGGGATTCCCCGAAATTCAATTGGACTATGTTCGATTTCCCAGCGAGGGCAAATCTTCAACCCAAGTGTTCCCGGCCAAAAAGGCCTATGCGAGCAAAGCCACCCTGAACGAGGACGTAATCTCCGCATTTGCAAGGTTCATTGGGGATAAAGTGCATGCGCGCAAGGCGATCTTCTCAGCGGATATCTTCGGAATCATATCGTCAACCAAAGGAGATGAAGGAATCGGTCAGCAGCTCGAAAAAGTAGCCGCGCCATTCGACGTTCTTTCACCGATGGTCTACCCATCTCACTTTGCGCGAGGGGAATATGGTGTAAAGGACCCTAACAGGTCCCCTTACGATATCGTCTTGAAATCGCTCTCCGATTTTAAGAAGCGGCTCCCGAAGGTGACCGTTCGGCCCTGGCTGCAGGACTTTTCGTTAGCGGGCGTTCATTACGGTGCGGCAGAGGTTCAGGATCAGATTAGGGCCGCGCGGGAAGTAGGCTACGATGGCTTTTTGGTTTGGAATTCAAAGAGCAAGTACGACGAGAGCGCATTCCAAGTCAAGGGTGGCCAATGAAATGGATCGCCCGAGGAGAATCGGCTTCGCGAGAAGGAAGATGATCCCTAAAGCATGCCGTTTCGGCCCTTCTGAGTGCCTGGCAACGAACTTGTGTCTTCATGTGTCGAGCAGACAACGACATATCCGTAAGAAGACTGCGCCTTTCTAGGTCTTCCTTTCGTCCTCATACTTGAAATCTTCCTATGTGTCTTGGTTGGGAAGGTGGAAGAAAGGGTCAAATAATGCGCGGGAAGCTCCACAGTAGGTTCGACTATCCGACTCTAATCGGAGTAATGCTGCTTTTTGGAGTCTGCAATGCTGCACAAACGGATGACGAATGGGAAGCAGCTGCTCCAAGGCGACACATTGAGGTAGATCTGCCGGGCCATTTCGTACAGTGGGGACTACCTGGAACGGCCATCGGTGACGAGACCATCAATCCGGTAGATCGCATGGAGTTTGTTTGGGTGCCGGCAAGCGACTTTGTACTTGGAACGAACGACTTAGACCCGGAAGGAAAGCTTGCGTCTGCGCATCCGTTCAAGAACATCAGACTGTCCGGCTACTGGATCGGGAAATATCCCGTTACTTGGAACCAATACAATCTCTACTGTCGAAAGCAGCACTTGCCAGTGCCGCCTGAGCCAGGGTTCCCGAAGACAGGCATGCATCCTGTAGTGAACGTGAATTGGCTACAGGCGATGTCCTATGCCCGCTGGGCCCACGCGACGCTCCCCACTGAGTTTCAATGGGAGCATGCCGCGCGGGGCCCACGTAATCTGAATTATCCTTGGGGAGATGTCTGGGACGTAACGAAGTCCGCAAACAGTGTCGGACACCGTAGAAACGGTACGAGCCCGGTAGGGCAGTATGCTGGCGCCCGCAGCGCCTATGGAGCATACGATATGGCAGGGAACGTGACCCAGTGGTGTTCCAATTGGGATTCGAAGGACTATTCGGAAGTCGGCAGCGTGGATCCTCAGGGCCCTTCTTCCGGTACGTTTCGGTCCCTGAGGGGAGGAGGTTGGGGTGGAATCAGCCCGATTCTATTCCGTGGTTCGTTCCGGTTCCATCTAAGCCCGGACATCCGGTTGGATATCTGCGGATTCCGGTGCGTTGCAACGTTCTAAGGGAATTCGTACCACGATCTTTCGCGTCTAGATCGTGCCTTTCTATTTTCTGAACTCAGTTTGGTTTGGTCAACATGGACCAAACCAAACCGTATATCACTGAAATCCAGGTGACTCCGTTCGTAGATCACCTAATGCCGAGGGTTCTGAAAGGCCATTCAAACTTTCTAATTCCATGTTGCGTGGATTGGGCAAACGCATCCGCGAGAGCCGAAATAGGAAGTTTGACTCGAAGCAAAGCACTTTGAATGAACTCTGCTTCTGATATTCGGCACAAAAACTGTTGCGTACAATACGCTAATAGCAGCCCTCATGAACTCCCCTCGATTTCTGCATGTTCTTTTAGCTTCCGTGTGTGTCGGACTGGTTTCGGGACAAACTACGACCCGTCATGCAGCCGATCAATGGGAAGTTCCAGTCACACGTCAAGAACCAAATTGCCCGCCTGAAGGGTGGTGTGGAGAGTCGTCCATACAGATGGCTTGCATGTACTATGGCTGCTATTTTCCGCAGAAGCTGATCAACACGGTGGGGCACCCATCGCATCCAGACCTCTGGAGCAACGATCTGGCCGGCGCTCTAGACGCATTGGGGTTTGGCCGAAGAGATCTCCCAACCTCGAGTGCGGAGGATTTTATTCGAGCTTTGAAGCCGGAATTAAATAATGGGGTGCCCGTTATCTTGGGTGTCAACGTCTACTCAGGAAATCAAGGCGGTGCTCACTTCTGTATAGCGGCCAAATGCGACAACGACAATCTGACCATCAATACGACGTGGTCGATGACCTCCAACACGTTTTCCTGGAGCAAGCTCCGGACAAAGTCTGGGGGAATCACACTCGCCGATGTATTCATGGGATTGGCTATTCCAGCGCCGGATGTCCTCGCTGCCCACCGTCTGCGTCTATATCCGGCAGATCCTGCATCATTCTTCACCAAGAAATGCAAATTGCGAATGATGGGGTCACGTCTGATCAATGGCGAAAAGTACCAGATAAGGAGTTATGCGTCGATAAAACTAGCCGACCAAAATCGGGGCGCCGGCGACCTGGTGGGAGACTTCACGGCATCGGGCACGGAATACAGCCAGGTTGTGGAAGTTGATCGAGATCAATCGATCGTCTTCGTTCTGACTCATGTGAGACAATAACAAGATAATGAATTGACAACTCTAACTGGACGCTCCTGGCAGGGCTCCGAAGACCTTGTCATAGAATGAATTAGCGTCCCAAGAAGGAAGTGCCTTTAGAGGGAACTTAGACTGCGCTTCTTAACGAACTATCGTCGCAAACGTTCACCGTTCATGGTCATCGCTCTAATATCCACTCTCGCACTGACTGCTTTGCCCCTCAAGATCCTTGGGGATTCAAGCTTTGACCTTGCCGTGGACCGTGCGGTTGCCAACTTTTTTAAGGACTCGATCCATGTTGGGCTGTCGATTGGTATCTACGACAATGGTAGCGTTCACTTCTACAATTACGGTGTCACGTCAAAGACAAGGCCGCAAAAACCAACCTCGCAAAGCCTCTATGAAATTGCCTCCGTGACAAAGACCTTTACCGGCGCACTTGCATCCAAGGCGTTGCTGGAGGGCAAGATGTCGCTCGACAGCGACTTTAGAAGCTACCTGAAGGAGGCATATCCTAACCTCGAACTGAATGGCAAACCGGTTACGTTGCGAAGTCTTGCCTCCCACACATCCGGACTCCCGAAGGACATACCGGACAGCGACGCCCTCTTTCAACACCCTGATTTTGATAAATTACCCTTCCAACTGATAGCAAGTGAGGAGCCGTATGACACCAAGCGTTATCTAGACGAACTGCATGACGTCACTCTATCGAACAAACCGGGAGCCAAGATGCGGTACTCCAATATCGGCATCAAGCTAATCAGTTTTGGCCTGGAAAATGTCTACGGCCGGTCGTATGGACGTTTGCTCGAAGATTTTGTTATCGGGCCCCTGGGAATGAAGCACACGGGCTTGGCGGTAACCGCCCGAGACAAGTCGCGCTTGGTCCAAGGCTATAGCTCATCAGACAAACCCATGCCCTATCACCTATTGAATGCGGGAGCAGCAGGCGGGCTATATTCGAGCACTGAAGATCTCATCAAATATGTGGCATGGCAGCTTGCCGAAGTGGACCCAATCGTAAAGAAATCCCATGCGTTGATTTCAGGCGATATCGGTAGTTTTGGAACCGGTTTGATCTGGGACGAAACGACAACTGCCGACAAGGAACGAAAGATATGGCATAGCGGAGGGGCATACGGAATGTCCAGCCAACTGATTCTCTTCCCGGATTCAAATGTTGGACTGGTGTTGCTGGCCAATGATGGCGGCTTCAATTCGCAGCACGATCTGGACATGTTGGCAATGGCGATTCGATCGGAACAGAAAGCCAAGTGACGTGCGGTTCCTTTCGAAAAGGAAGTTCAAAATGGACAATGTCAATTCCCTGTGATCCAGGGATGCCGTCTCTTTGCCTTTGACGGGCCCTAAGCGTGGTGTTTCGTAAGCGTGTAGATTGGGTTCGGTTAGCACCTGTCTTGAACGGCGAGTTCAGAAGAACACTCGAACTCACTGGCATTCAATCTGAGTTCAAACGTGCTCACTCGAGTTAGTACCGGATGCGCTCGAAGGCACGGCGAGTCATAATTCACGAATAGACGCTTCTCCTGGTAGCTTCCGGCGTAGGGAGGGGGTTATCGGCACGGAAGAGGTCCTCATGAGTTGGTCTGCGTCACAGTACTCAAAATTCGAAGCAGAGCGAAATCGCCCCATCATCGACCTCCTCGCTCAAGTAAAAATGGTGGGAGTTCGCACAGCCGCTGATATCGGGTGCGGTCCAGGAAACTCGACGGAATTGCTCCAATCCCGATTCCCGGAGGCAGTCGTAACGGGTATGGACAGTTCGGCTAACATGATCGAAGCGGCGCGAAAGCGGCTGCCGGGCGTCCGTTTTGAGCTCGACGACATCTCTATATGGAGTGATCCAGGACCATTCGACGTAATCTTGGCAAACGCGGCGCTGCAATGGGTTCCCAATCACGACAGCCTTCTGCCAGCATTGCTGTCTAAGTTGACGAATGGAGGAAGCCTGGCGGTCCAAACACCGGACAATTTAGCGGAGCCGGCTCACCTTCTCATGCGGGAAGTGGCAGCGGACGGTCCATGGTCGGAGAAGTTGGCTGGAGTTTCATCGGGACTGCCCGCTAGGCATAGTCCCGAGTGGTATCACAGTGCGCTGAGTAAAGTCGCTTCGACCGTGGATGTCTGGCGCACCACCTACTACCATTCCCTTTCCGGTGGCCCTTCGGCAGTGGTGGAGTGGTTTAAGGGCACGGGTTTACGCCCCTTCATCGACCCACTCGAGGAAAGTGAGAAGGAGGAGTTTCTTGCCAAATATGAAGACGCGATCAGTGTGGCCTACCCTTCCTGTCCGGGCGGGTCGGTCCTCTTGCCCTTTCCACGGCTGTTCTTTGTCGCAACTCGTTGATCTGTAGCCTGCCGAAGGCGCAAGCGAGAGCTAGGCGAGAAGGAACACGTAGGAACGGTTTTAGCCACGCAGATTGGCTTCCGTTTGGGTCCCTTTCGGGGGTGGTGAGGCTCATTTTGATTGTGGTCTGGGATCCGATTGGGGTATGCGGCCATATTGAGATGCTTGACGAATCCGGCTCTTACGTGTCGGAAATTTGTCAACTGCTCCGGAAAGGTACGACCTATGAGGAGCTCAAGAACTACTTGCTTCGGATTGAAGTCGATCACATGGGTCTTCACCGCGATCCGACACCCGAATTTGACCGGGCCATTGAAAAGGCTCCTCAACGTCTATCGCGTCTAAACCGATTACAGGTCCTTCCTCAAGTGCTTCGTTCAGCACCCAGTCGATGTGGTGCAAAATAGCTTTCTATCTCATGAAGAACCCTTTGTCCCACCGGTCCTTTGATGCGCCTTTGACTCGTGTCTTGGTGTGTGGCTGTTTCATTATTACGGCTAAAATGACGTCGGCGCAGAATCCGACGCCGCATGATTACGCTGTTTATGATAGCTACAGCCAACAATCAGGCGGTGTCCGAGGCATGGGCGTCGGTCAGGTGACGCTCTCTCCAGACGGTAGCAAAGTGGCCTGCATTGGGTCCTCGCCCGATGGACAGGGTCCAAGCGGTATTTGGGTGGCGCCGATCGCGGGAGGACCGGCAGCGCAAATTAAGGCCGCCGGGCAGGAGAATGGCATTTCCTGGTCTACCGATGGAACTCAAATAGCCTTCTTGTCGGGCCGTCGAGGTCAGGCCCAAGTTTATGTTGCGTCGTCGAGCGGAGGCGACCCGAGAAACCTCACCAGTTTCGTCGGGCAGATCGGACAGCCTGTTTGGTCACCAGACGGGAAATCCCTTGCCTTTCTCGCGATCGAGAAACCGAAACGAGTTTCAGGCGCGACTCAGCCATTCAAGCCGGAAACCGGCGTCATCGGGTCCAAACCGGATGTGCAGAGGTTGGCCGTTATCGATGCGACGACCGGGAAGTTGCACTGGGCATCTCCTGCGGACATGTACATCTACGAATTTGGCTGGTCGCCGGACAGCCGCGAGATCGCAGTCACAGCAGCCCTGCCACCAGGGGAAAACAACTGGTGGACCGCCAAGCTGTATGCATCCGACGCGTTTACCGGCCATCTTCGGTTGATTGCTACTCCGGAATTGCAGATCAACATGCCTCGTTGGTCTCCCGACGGCAAATCGATTGCCTACATTGGCGGAATCATGAGCGACTTCGGTTCGATCGGCGGCGATGTTTGGTCAGTCTCGGCGCTTGGAGGAAAGCCGCGCAACTTGACGCCAAAGCACCGTGGCTCGGCGACATGGATCCACTGGACCCACGACGGATCGATCGTCTTCGGCGAAATCGTGCACGGGGAATCGGGGATCGTTTCGGTAGACATAAAGACTGGGAAAGTGTTGCAGCTCGATCGAGAAGAAACGTCATTCTCTGGTTCAGAAGGGCGCAATAGCGTTGCGCTCTCTAACGACGAACGGATTGAGGCATATTCCTTCTCGACCTTGAAGCACGGTCCAGAAGTTTATGCCGGCCCAATCGGGAAGCCAAAGAAGCTGACCCACTGGAGCGATAACACAGCAGCTTCATGGGGAAAGGTTGAATCGATCCACTGGAAAAGTGACAAATTCGATGTGCAGGGTTGGCTCGTAGCGCCTGTCAAAGTCGAGCCGGGCAGGAAGTATCCAATGATCGTCCAGGTTCATGGTGGCCCGGCAGCAGCCGTTACTGGGAGCTGGTCGCTCGGACAAGGCGCTTCGTTTTGGTCACAAGCAGGTTACTACGTGTTCATGCCAAACCCACGTGGCAGTTTTGGGGAGGGAGAGGACTTTACGAAGGCAAATCGAAAGGACTTTGGATATGGCGATCTTCGCGACATTTTGGCCGGCGTGAATAAGGTGCTCGAGACCAAGCCAGTCGACGGGAACCGACTAGGTCTGACTGGTGGAAGCTATGGCGGATATATGACTATGTGGGGCGTGACTCAGACGAATCGGTTCAAGGCGGCGGTTGCGGTAGCTGGCATTTCCAATTGGAAGAGCTATTACGGCGAGAATTCGATTGACGAATGGATGATCCCTTACTTCGGAACGACCGTCTACAACGACCCCAAAGTCTATGCCAAGAGTTCTCCGATCGAGTTCATCAAGAATGTAAAGACGCCGACCTTGATTGCTGTCGGGGAGTTCGACGGCGAATGTCCACCGCCTCAGTCCTACGAGTTTTGGCATGCGCTGGCCGTTCTGAAGGTCAAAACCGAATTGGTGGTGTATCCAGGCGAAGGGCATGGGGTACGTCAGCCTGAGAACCGCCGGGATATGATGGCTAGAGAGCTGGCCTGGTTTAACTATTACTTGAAATGAGATGGAAGCACTCCACCTCCCCGGAGATGGGTCCATGACGATAGTCCGTGGAACCTACCCTTTCGAGACGACCAACTGTCGATAGATGGAACAACTCGCTCGATGAATAGGGCATTGGCAATGAAGCTATTTGTAGCAGGTGGGGAACGCGCCCATGCGATTTGGTTTGGTGAATTTGGGCTCTTGGGCGACTCACAAAGCGCGGTCGCTCTGCGACCCTTGCCGCGCTCCTCAAGAGGCAGTTGCATTGTATTCAGATGGGTCGACATTCCTTCGTCTGCTGGGTAAGGTCTTGCGACCCCTCCCCCAATTCGTGCGAACCTCCATCAAGACATTGAGAGCATTGCTTATCGGAAGGATCCTACATGCCAAAGGTGCTTCTCTGAGGCCGTCAATCGCCGCCGAAGCGACTTTGCTAATCCCGTTTTTCGTTGAGGGTTCGCCACTGGATTTGATTATCTCAAGCAATTCTGGTGTGTTATTGCCTAGACGCTTGGCTCTTATACACCGGAAGCCCTCCCCTCCGATGAGCCACTCATTCGTTTCACTCGGCAGTGGCTCATAAATTCCCCTTACGGTGAGGGGAATTGGGGTTTGATGGCGGTTTCGACTCGCTTGACCTATTCTATTGGGCCACAAGTTGCAGTGTAACGGCTTCCGACGGGAGGAGCTGGTGAGGAATGTACCGGGGCAGGTCCTAAAATGAAAGAGTCGATTGAAGGCAATCCTATACAAACCAGAGACCGTGAGTACTTGCAGGAGAGGATCGCTAGCGTCACTAGCAAAACCGTATTAGGAACGCCCTATGCGGGTGGGAGGGAGGTGGCCGTGAAGCGTCTTAACTTTCGAAGAGCGAAAAGTGCATTCGCGAGACTCACGCCGATCATCAGAATCGTAAAGGCTCTGAGTAAACGTCCCTCGGATTCTCCAATTGTCTGATGCCGTGCAATGCCAAAATCGATAATCGCGGCGCCAATTCCAATAAGCACAAGTATGATGACGCCTAAGAGAATGGCATCTCGTGTCCCGATACCCTTCGGCTTGCCGACTGCTACTGCACTTCCAAACAGCATGACGACTCCGAATACCAACGAAAATAACCGGTCCTATGGGGTAACTGGAGAGAGTCGCAGGAGCCGATAAGTCTGTCTGTGGAAACCTCCAGGCAATGTAACCGACCGCTGCCATGAAACAGCCAACCATAACCGTGGGAATGGCGGGCCAGTCTGGCGAGGACGGTGTCTTGTCCTGAGGTTGGAACTGCATAACGAAATGATATACCAAGAGACGGGCAAGCGAAGGGCGGGATTAGGAATTTGCGAGTAGGACAGACTTCGGTTTATTGCCCGAATGTTCCCGCACTGATCCTTTCGAGCGTCTCCTGGATGTCCTCGACGGTGTTCATGACAAAGGACCGATATTGGAGAATGGGCTCATTGAGTGGCGCGGCCGCAACAAAGAAGACCCGGGCGCCGACGTCGCCGGCTGTCAACGATACGCCTTCTCCGTCCGTGAATACGACAAGCGACGGAGCACTAGGAGATGTTTCGCCAACGTTCATCGAGCCCCGCAAAATATAGGCAACCGTGGCTTCGCCAAGGGCGGTAGGTATCTCAATCGTTGCATGAGGTCTTAGGACGATATCAAGTACGGTCGGATCGACGGCAATTCCGTCAAAGAGCCGTTCGACATCGCGAAATCGGCCCGCGACCACGCGGACGATGGCGCCTGATGAGGCGACTTCCGGAATGGCATGTGCCGGACCTCCGTAGTAGGCGGCAGGAATTCGCTTCTTGGCGGACGGAAGGCTAAACCAAAGCTGAAGGAACTCAGCTCCGTCACTCCCAGGGATAAGCATTTCCTCGTGGTAAATTCCGTCCCCTGCTGTCATCCATTGCGTCCCCCCTGCTCCGACCGTTCCTTCGTTGCCTCTCGAGTCTTTGTGGCCAACTTCACCAGTGATCACGTAGCTGAGCGTTTCAATTCCTCGGTGAGGATGGCGAGGGAAGCCCACGACCGACGAGTCCTTTTCGACACTTGCATGGTCCAATAGGATGAATGGATCGAGGATGGCCATCCGTTCCGCACCGATTGCCCTGACAATCGTAACCCCCTTTGCTTCGTCCACGGGAGTTGGCGCAAATATAAAACCTGGCTGTCTATGCTTCATGTTCTTGAATAGGCATACGAGGGTTGGCCATTTGAGGTTATCTGCTTGGTCAGCGATCGTTTCCGGAAGAAAGGTGGCTTTCTTAGTCAACGAACGTTGATTTCGAGTCTAATTCGATTTGGAGGCTACCATCGGGAAGGCAAATTCCGCCGGATGACATCCAACAGGGCTTGACTCGTGATTGGCTTTGAAACAAAATCGTCCATGCCGGCAGCCAAGCATGCTTCGCGATCCGTTGCCGCAGCATGGGCGGTCATCGCCACGATGGGGATTCGCTTACCCGTGCCAGATTCAAGCTCTCGGATTTGGGAGGCCGCTTCATAGCCGTCCACGACGGGCATTTGACAATCCATCAGGATGAGGTCGAAACTCTTATTCTGAAAGGCAGCAACAGCTTCCGTGCCATCACTGGTCATGGCGACGGACACTCCCAACGAAGTAAGCAAATGTTCAGCGACCATTTGGTTCACGTCGTTATCTTCAGCCACTAGCACCTGCAGATGATCGAACGAAAACTCATGAAGCGGTTTATCTTGGTCTATTGGGTTGGCCTCCAACTCAAGAATATCACACAGCTTTTGCCAAAGTCTTAGGCATGGAACAGGCTTTAGGAGTGAATAAATGCCGCCCAAAGCGAGTATAGGAGGCGCGGCCGAAGTCCGTCCAAACATACCGAGCATCAAAAAAGGCAATTCCGGCGATTCGAATTTGCATCGCAGTTGTGCAAGGCTCAACTCGACTGCTTCGATCTCTTCCCAACAATCGACGATGACGAGGCTGGGCTTCTTCGAAATCTCTTCGAGGCAGGCAGCGGTTTCGACGCCGAACCCGAAACCTCGCAGATGTTCACCCAAGATCGAGACGGCGTAGGGACGCGAAGCCACGATCGTAATTGACTTCTCTACATTGACTAGGTTCCAGGCATTATCCGGTTGGATTCTAGCGACCTCATACTCGATCTCAAACCAAAAAACGCTTCCTACGTTGACCGTGCTTCGCACCCCAATCGATCCACCCATCAGTTCGACAAGGCGCTTACTAATCGCCAAGCCAAGTCCGCTACCACCGAATCTTCGTCTGGTCGAGCCATCCGCTTGAGTAAAGCTATCAAATATAGCGTCCTGACGTTCCGCAACGATCCCGATGCCGGTGTCGGAGATCTCGGTCCTAATGCGTATGCGTTCGTCCGTTGTCGGAGCGTACGATACCGTAATCAGGATCTCGCCATGCTCCGTAAACTTGGTCGCGTTGCCCAATAAGTTAATCAGAATTTGCCTTAGTCTGGTGTCATCTCCCATAAGGACCTGGGGACAGGCGAAGGGAATTGACAAGTCCATGTCCACCCGCTTCTCGTGGGACTGGATGGCCATTGCGGATGAAATGTCCTCGTACAACTCTCGGAAGTTGAATTCGTGTTTCTCGATGATGACCCTTCCGGCCTCAATCTGGGAAATATCTAGGACATTTCCGATGACTCCCACAAGAGCATTTCCTGAAACTCGGATTAGGTTCGCATATTCTCGCTGGCGTGGATCGAGTTCTGTGTCCATGAGCATGGCGGCGATCCCGATGACTCCGTTGAGGGGCGTACGTATCTCATGGCTGACATTCGCCAAGAACTCTGTTTTTGCTTGGCTCGCTCGTTCCGCGTTCTCCTTGGCCTCTCGCATTAAGTCGGACTCTCGTTTTGCGAAATCGGCTTCTTGCCTCAATAAAGCGTTCTTTGTGGCAACGTCGATATCCTTTGCAAGGGACTCTTCCACGATCTCAAGCGCTTGAAGCAACTCCAAGTTAGCCTTTTCGAAGTCACCCAGACTGCGATAGGCTTGTGCGAGGTGTTTGCACGTGGTGCGTAGGACATGTTTCATCGAGAACGTCATTCCGACCGCCTTTGCCCGTTCCAAGTAAGGCACAGCGTGGACGAGGTCGTTCTGCTCGAGATACGAGACGCCCAATTCCTCCATTGTTCCCGCCATGATCATCTCGCGTCCGAATTGGGCAGCAATGGCTTCAATTTCGGAGACGATTGCGGCGACGACGGAATGATCAGCAGTTTTGCTAAGAACCACGGCCTTGTTTCCAAGTAAGTAGGCGCGAGTTCCGTCTGGAGCCATCTTCTCCAATAGGGCTAGGCCGGCATCGAGGTAAGGGACCGCTTCCTCGTGCCTCCCTAAGTCGATTAGGTTGCTCGCAATGTTGTTGTAGGGGATAATCTGTCTTTGGTTGGGAAGCGCATCAAGATACTCGCGCTCCAAGAGAAGCGAAAACTCCAACGATTGGGCCGGCAAACGCATCGATCCGTAGACCCCGCTGTACGCAACGTACACTTCCGCGATGTCAGTTCGAGATTGGCAGGAGACGGCGATTCCTTCTGCCTCAGCCAAATGGGCAAGTGCCCCCGCCGGATCGCCGACCAGCATGGTGCAATGCGCAAGATTCACCAGAATCGGCACTTTCTCAAGGCGGACACCCTTTCTCGTGCATATCTCAAGCGCAGAGTGTATTGCTGAAGGGGCCTCGACATGGCGTCCGTTATCTCGCAGGACTCGACAGATACCGCATAAGATACTTGCTTCTGCGAGATCATCACCATATTCGCGTGCGATTGAAATTGCCTGTCTAGCTTGCCTTAGCTTATGCTCTAAATCTGGGCTGTCCGGGAGATGACAATAATACGTGTAAGCGATGCACTCTTCGCGTTCATCAGCTTGGAAACTCATGATGCGGCCCAGGGCGTCCCATCCGCCATTCGGTCTTTTGTGTTCGGCTCCGAATCTAACCGATATGGCTTCTCTAGGTAAGAGGCGCGATTAGCAAATAACATGGCAAAGAATGAGGATCATCACGATGGCCTAAGGAGATAGAATTCAGTGTCAGATTCCAGTGTTGGGGCTCAAAATCGATAAACCCAGAACTTCGAGAATCTCGCCTTTCTGCCCAATGAGAATCCCAGTACCCATCTGATTATGACAATCATGACCACTTCGAGTTGCAATCTATAGGTCATCCGGGCATATGTACCCCTGCCATAGAGAGAGTCTTCGCTGCTACCTGACTCCTTCCAGTCTCCATGAGGTGCTGCATTCGTGCGTGGGACTAGATAGGAGAACTCGAGAGGCAACTCGTCAGGTAATAATCCTCTATGAATTGCGACGTTGCGATTGTCGGCGGCGGTCCATCCGGCGCCACTGTAGCCAGCTTGCTTAAAGTACATGCGCCGGAATTGGATGTAGTGGTGCTTGAGGGCGCCAAGTTCCCAAGAGACCACGTCGGGGAAAGCCTGCTGCCTACGACGTGCATGATTCTCGATGAGATGAGGTGCTGGGAGAAGGTCGAGGCAGAAGGATTTCCCATCAAGCTTGGTGCTCTCTATCGATGGGGCATGACCCCAGATCTGGTGCGCTTTACGTTTCTGCAACAACCTTTTGAGAATCGGGCACGGCCAGGCAAGTTCGCCGGGCAGCGACTGAGCACTACCTGGCAAGTAGATCGGGGGATCTTTGATAAAGTCCTGCTCGATCATGCCGAGCAATTAGGATGCAGGGTGTTTCAAGAGTCACTCGTTACTTCGGTAGAGGCGTCCGGAGACCGCGTTACGGGGCTTGCAGTCGATTCGGGGGCCATTGCGGATGGATTTGTGAGCGCCCGGTATTACGTCGACGCATCAGGCGTCAGAGGCATGCTTCGCAAGGCGGTCGGCGTTGAAATCGAATCACCCACGAACCTAAGAAACATTGCGATTTGGGACTATTGGCAAGATGCAGCGTGGCTCGACCGAAACGGCGAGGGCACCTTCATTCGGATCCTCAGCCTTGATTGGGGCTGGCTCTGGTTTATTACGATCGGTGAAACGCGCACCTCGGTGGGGCTTGTCACCTCAGCCGAATACTACAAGCAATCTGGGCTTTCGACGGAAGAACTCTACGTTAAGGCGATTCGCGACGAACCCAATATTGGCCCGCTTCTTGCCAGCGCCAAGCGTGAGAACGTCCTCCAGGCCGACAAGGATTGGAGTTATATGTCGTCTAGGTTGGTGGGCGAAAATTGGTTCTTGACGGGGGATAGCTGCGGCTTTGCCGACCCGATTCTCTCTGCAGGGATCACCTTGGCCGTGTCATGCGCCAGGAAGGTTGCTTACTCCATCAAAGAACTGGAAGCGAACTCATTAGACCCCGATTGGATACGAAGCGAATACAACCGAACTCACCGCGCGAACATCAAGAGTCATATTCGATTTGCAGACTACTGGTACCGCGCGAATAAAAAGTTTCCGGAGCTAGAGGAGTACTGTTCCCAGATTGCCAGGGATTCTGGCTTGACGCTTGACCCCAAGGCGGCATTTCAGTGGATTGCGACGGGCGGGTTTACGGACGATTACAGCGATCAGCCGACCCTCGGCACCTATCAGCTTTCCGCGGTTAAGTCGATTATCGGGCAATTCACTGGCGAAAGGCCAGAGTGGCAGATCCTCAAGTTCAACCGTCTGAAGTTAAACCTCGACGGTGCTTCGCGCATTCAATCCGCATCCTATCGGGAAGGGCAGATAAGAGTCAAGGAGTCCTATGTGCGGGAGGACACGTCTCTCGTAGTCGATGCCTTCTATCGTCACGCTATCATGGCGCTTAGCGCCGAATCGGAGTTGCCAAAAGTGCTCGACCTGATGCGAAGGTGGATCGTCGCCCGTCTACCGGACCGCAACGACCAGCAAGCGAGGCTGATTACTTTGGAAGTGTTGGAGGCCATGTACGTCCAAGGCTGGATCGAGGCCAGTTAATCCTATCCTGGCAGGGCATTAGGTTCAAATCGGTTGTCATTGAGGTCCGCAATCAGAATCCGTTTGCCGTCTGGAAAGCCTTACCACGCCAAAAGACAGCCCAGCTCAGCATAGATAATTCTTCCTCGACGGTCAATGTCAACCCAGTGGGGCTGCCAACGTTCTTCTTTCCAGAAGTGATGCTCCTGGCCCATCGTATCATGTGCACTCCAACGTTCCCGTTGGATGCCGTACTCACGCCTAAGGAAGCCTCGTGTAAAGTGCTTTTCCATGATGTATCGACCGCCTTTCGTCGCGTTTGGCATGGCGTCGAGAAGAGCTTGGATCCAAGCTGCCATCTCTCCTTCTGGATTCGCTAGCCGCTTGGACGAATCTTCTTTTGATCGCCGATCCAAGTGTGCAGCGTTCTTGGACCCAGTGGCGGAGGCGTTTTCTTCTTGTGATGCAACCCAACCACGTGCCGCAAGGAAGATCGAATAAAGCGGTGACAGACTGGTCCCTGGATGGAAAGGCAGTCTACGAATTTCAGGGCCTATCGCTAGTCTGCCGAAGGCTACTATCTAACCCGCACAAAGAAAGAACCTTTCCCCCGCTGGCCCTGATGAGGTGTTCGAGCGGGCAGGTACCGGTGCTCGTAGATTTAGGTCACGGGATGCTTTCTCTGATCGTTCCTAGTGACTCAACACAAAAAGGAAAGCTGATGAGTCAGGAGATTGTCATTCGCTCATTGGAACGCCCTGGGCATTTTGGGAGCGCATATGCCCGGATTCCCAATGCCGATCAAATTCGGGTCGCAAGTGTCTCTCGGAACCATCGTCGTGTTTTGTGGCAATGTAGCTCTCTGGACCGCAAATCGGAAAGCATTTGGATCAGTAACATCGATGGTTCTGGTGTCCGTGAACTTGGCAGAATCAAGATCACGACGCTAGGTGAGGCAGGGGAGAGTCAACATTTTGGGGATATCCACTGGGGTTCCTGGACGAAACGCCTTTGCTATATCTTTAAGGGCAAGCTGTATGAATTCAAAGTCGACTGACAGCGAGCCAATGCGTTTCGATCCAAATCAGTCTGCCCAGAAGTAATTGGCATTCGTCCTCAGGGCATGCAAGGCGAATTCTCTCAATCTGCGCGCATTGACGAGTCGGGTGTGTGCGGCCGCGACAAAACCGCATACTTGGATCGAATCCCGATCAAGGTCCTTGTCGAGGACCATGAAATTCCGGTGACGCCAAGAATGGAATTCGGTCACTCGGAGATGTTCGTCGCCTTCATAGTCCGTAAGCCTGCATATTCCGCTTCCGTCGAGAGCATCTGGGATCCGGAGCAGTTCTTCCGGCATGTGAAGGCTCGTGTTTCGCTCGTGATCCACCCCTAAGAGTAAGATGTAGCCGTTGCCTGAGTTGTAATCGCAGAGACGATCGTAGGGGCTGCCGATCCCGCATATGCCGCCAGCATAATGGCCTTCCGTGAACCACTTGGCATCTCTGCCAATTGCTGCGACGCTATGGGTTGGGTGCAAGCTTCGAATAGCGCCGGGCCAAAGGCGGGCGGCTTCTGGAATGACACCGACCTTGGCACTCGGAGTATTGAGGACATCGAAAGCCGGAGGGCTGTCGGGTCCTGCATCGACCCATGTATGGGTTGGAAATAGCGCAGTTCCGGCTGGACCCACCGTATCAAGAATGGCTTTTACAACTTCCGTAGGGCCGCCATTTCCCGGCCCAAGGGATTTGAAGCTGGAGTGGGTCAGGACAGCGTCGCCCGGTTGAACGCCAAGTTCACGCAATTGCGCACAAAGTGTCGAGGTATCCCAACTCATAGCGGCAACAAGTTCCTTTGATAGGCTGGGCTGCCTTCCTTTTCGGGCTAACCCAGCACGACCTCCACCTGGTGCTTGGATCCGTCTCCCACGACGGGAATTGGGCGACTCGGGTCTAGCGGAGTTCCGTCAAGGGAAACCGTTGCGATTCCTTTGCAGACTCCCTTGGGATTCTTGACGGTGATTTGATAGGTGTCCCCTCGGAAATGTCGTGTCGCGGTGAATCCGGACCAGACATGAGGAATACATGGGTCAATGCGTAAGCCTCGGTAGTCTGGTTTGATGCCAAGCAAGCCTTGGCTCACGGAGACGAAGGTCCACGCCGCCGTACCGGTAAGCCAGCTGTTCTTCGCCTCTCCAAAGCAGGACGCATCTTTGCCTGCGATCATCTGAGCGTAAACATACGGTTCGCTGCGGTAGGTGTCGATCTGGTCTTGCTTTGCGCTCGGGCAGATCGAGAGATAGTATTCGAGCGCCCGATCTCCGTCCCCCAACTCACACCACGCCAAATGGATCCACGTGTTGTTGTGGCAAAAGATTCCCGCATTCTCCTTTACACCGGGAGGGTAGGACGATATCTCGCCCAAGTTCAGATTGTATTCGGAGTATGCGGGCTGCTGAAGCACAATGCCGTTCTTAGTGAACAGGTGCTTTTCCATGCTTGCCATCGCCTTGGCAGCTCGACCGTTCTTCGAACCTGCTCCTCCAAGGACACACCAACCTTGGCTTTCGATGAAGATCTTGCCTTCGGCGCATAGGTGGCTGCCCACCGGATCGCCTTGACGGTCGTAAGCGCGTCGATACCACTCGCCATCCCAAGCCACATCTTCCACCGTACAGAGCATCGTCTCGCGAACCTCGCGCATTCGGTCGCCATCCGCTGGTCGTTCCAGGAATTCATAGAGTTCTGCCATTTCCCGGGAGGCATAAAGGAACAACCCAGCAATCATGACCGATTCCGCCTTGGAATTCTCGAGGTCGGTCAGTCCTCCGTTCTGATAGGATTCGTTCGGCTCGGTGGAGTAGCAATTTAGGTTCAAGCAATCGTTCCAATCTGCTCTGCCGATGAGCGGTAAACCGTTTGGACCGCGCTTGCGCATCGTGTAGCCGATCGAGGTCTCCAAGTGGTGAAGCAACGTTTCCCTGTCCTCCCGGATTACATATTGCTTGTCCGCATAACCGGTCGGCTCGTTAAGGATGGAGATGTCGCCAGTCTCCTTGATGTAGGCACATGTGGCAAGCACAAGCCAGAGATGATCATCGTAGAAATCGCCACCCGCCTCCGAGTTCCCTTTCTTCGTCAGCGGCTGGTATTGGTGGTAACACACACCGGTGCTGAGTTGGGTTGCAGCGATGTCCAGTATGCGTTGACGGGCGCGGCTCGGGATCAGGTGGACGAAGCCCAAGAGGTCTTGAGCGGAGTCTCGAAAGCCCATGCCCCGACCGATTCCCGTCTCGTACATCGAGGCCGACCGGCTCAAATTGAACGTCGCCATGCATTGATACTGGTTCCAAACGTTGAGCATGCGGGTCGCATGTTCGTTAGGGCAATCTGCTTGGAACCGTCCCAGCAGCGCATTCCAGTAAGCGGCAAGATGATCGAACGCGGCATCGACCGCCGAAGCGTTCGAATATTTTTCGAGGATAGCCCGGCCTTGTTCCTTATTAATGACGAATTTTGATTCGAATTTCGGAGATTCTTGCTCGACGTAGGCGAGGATGAACGTGAAAGTTTTCTCCTCGCCAGGTCCCAAGTCCAAATCCACTTGGTGAGCCCCGATCGGATTCCAGCCAAATGCGACGGAATTGGTGCATGCTCCGAAAAATGGCGCGCGAGCCTCGTGCAGCCCCTCGTGCACGCCCACAAATCTATCGCGCGATGTGTCAAAACCAGCCACAGGTTCGGTGCAGGCAAAAAGAGTGTAGTGATTGCGCCGCTCCCGGAATTCGGTTTTATGATAGATTGACGAACCATCCACCTCAACCTCGCCGATCGAGTAGGTGCGCTGGTAGTTCGTCATGTCGTTGAGGGCTTCGTAGAAACAGAATTCCTGATAGGAGAAGATCGAAGGAGTCTTTCGCTCGCCCGATTTGTTTCGGACAGTTATCTTCCACAACTCCAGGTTCTCACCTGGCGGAACGAAGAATAGACACTCGACTTCAAGCCCGTCCTTTTCGCCCGTGATGCGCGTGTAACCCAGACCGTGTCGGCACTCGTAGGAGACGTCTTGGGCCTTCACCGGTTTCCAACCCGGATTCCAGACGCTTCCCGCGTCATTCACGTAAAGGTAACGACCTCCCAGATCATACGGAATGTTGTTATAGCGGTAGCGGGTGAGCCGCCGAAGCTTGGCGTCTTTCCAGAACGTGTATCCTCCCGCTGTATTCGTACACAGCCCGAAGAATTCATCCTGACCAAGATAGTTCAGCCAAGGAAGCGGTGTGTCCGGTCGCGTGATCACATATTCGCGAGCGTCGTCGTCAAAGAAACCATAACAATTCGGCGCATCATCGCGCAAGGCATCGGTACCCATCGTTACCATGTTACCGACCTTGGGAGAGTGGTTAACGCGTTTTTAATAGAACCGGAGTCACGAAATATTGATCGTTCAGCCATGTCACCGACGACTGAGTCATCCATGCCTTCTGAAGTAAGACTTGATGGGCTCTTGGCTATCTCGCACTCGTTTGGCCGGATAGGCGAGCTTCTTGGCGTCGACCGCCATATTCGGGAGGAACCTAGTTCATCTTACGAACAATTTCGCCGACTGCAGGTTGAGGCCATTCTTCGAGTGATCAACGAGTTCATTGAATTGCATGCGCAGCTAACCGAATCCGTATGGATTGGGGTTGTTTTTCATGATGGGTCGCTTCTATACAAGAGTGAAACCAATTGCTTGCGCGTGATCGATCTGGACATGTATCACTTTGGTCCATTCAGAAACACGATCTGGCGCATGTTCGGTTCGACGCGGTTCATAGGGCCCGAGGAACTTGAATTAGGCGATGATCGATGATCGGCCCACCCAGTTCTGGGTAGGCCCTAGGACGCTTGTATTTCTTGCTGGTGGTTCGCTCGACCTTGCCCCGTTTATGGCGTTTGAGACGCTATTCAATATTGCAGGCAGAGCTTGTCAGCTCAATCCCATTCAGCGATGGGAGACCATGGCCGCCCTAAATCGGGCCCGGCATAACGCCAGGCGTAGCTAAGGTTTGTGTCGGCGGGGACGTTAAAGCACCGCATTCTCGTTCGGGGGGGGCGTGCAAAAAAGATCGGGCATTTCGAACATCAATTATTTCCGTGATCTAAATCACGGATCGCTCCGCCGAATGCCTGTAAAACATAGGCATCCGAGCGGAACCGGACAAGTTGGAAGAAAGGCAAGACTGCCTGCTTACCTTGCAGAAGCCGTTTTGGAGACGGAAAGACTTCAGAGAGGAGGTCAAGAGCAATGTGGGGTGCACTGCTCGTTTTCAAAAAACTCGGCTTTTTCAGTTTTTTCATCGGCAACCAAGCGATTCTCTCTGTGACACGAAATTCGTAACATACGTCAAAAAAGTTAAAGGCCGGGGTGTCTGCTCCGGCCTTCTTGCGTGTTATCGCCGATCAATAACTTCGACGTCGAACGGCACGCTCTCGACATGGATGTTGTTTGCGTCAAAAATGGCCTTCAATGCGATACGTTTAGTCTGAGGTCCCGATAATGCCGTCAGCTTAACTGTGGTTTGTCCGTATGGCGCCAGGTTTACTTTCAAGTTGCTGCCACTCCTCCATCCCGTCCCTGCTGAAAGTCTCAAGGAGCCGACAATCGCCCTTGGGCTTGGATTGTAAACGGTCACTCCGAAAGTTGTCCTTGAACCTGTCTCGATAGAGCTTGGCGAGTCGGTGGAAAGCAGTGGGCTATGATCAGGCGCCGTCAGAATGGTGGCATGCGATGTTAGGTTTGGAATGACCCAAGAGCCTCCGTGAATGGGCCGTGGACCTGCCAGGGTCCTTCCGTTGGACATATTTGGCGGCTCGAAAAGGTACGAAGGAATCGAGGCTGGTACGTTTGGCAAAGACACTCGAACGTTTCTCTCCGAACTTGCGGGCTCTGCCTGATTAGGCGGGTTCGTGACTACAATAATCGAATTTCCTTTCGCATCGGCTAACCGATTGACGTCAAGGTATCCGCCAGGATTCTGGATATCTATGCTAGGAGAAACCCCGGCGTATCTTCGAAGCCAGTCTCCCAGTGTTTGAGAGAATCCAAGTTCGTTTCCAGTCGAGTTGAGTGGGCCGGCACTCGTCGCCAACATGATGGCGTGCCCTTTTCCTACCGCATGTTGGGCGACTGCAACGCCACCGTCGGGGAATTGGGCGAGCGACTCCGCATCTTGAAGCGTGATTTTCGAACGACCCTGACCTTTGAAAGAATGGTTGGCGACTTGCACGGTGAATTGGCTGCGATCGTCTCCAGAAGTGACCTTGACTCCGAAGAGCCGGTCGAGGCCAAGTGAGGGGTGAGTTGGGTAGGTCTTACCCCACCGGTTGACACTCGCCAATGAAGCGTCGGCTAAGAGCAAGCCGCCAGCTTGGACGTACGTCGTCAATCTCTGGGCTAACAACGGGTCCATCGCCTTGGGAGATGCTAAGACAAGGGCTTTATACCGATTGCCGGCTCCCGATCGAACCATGTCAATTGAGATGACATCCGTCTCAATGTGTGCTTGAGCCAGTGCGCCATACAGGCCAAGTGCGTTCTTGTCGGATTCGCCTGCCCAACTGCGAGGATTGGGACCGTTTCCAATGAGAAGATAGGAGTCCTGGTCTATGACAAGGGCCACGCTCCTTGCCGGCTTCGAGAACTCACCTAGATTTAGCATCTTCGCGACGTGTGCGGTTTCTCGTAGAACACCCATCCGGGCATTGAATTCCCCATTGGTCAATCGGAATTCGTCTTGCCCGTTAAGGGTCCAGACAAGAATTGCATTGGCGCCATGGCCAATGTAGGTCCAGAGGTCGCTGCTTAGTCGATCTGCCCTTTGCGGATCGCTCAATTTTGGAAAACGCGCTGCGGCGTACGACTCGCATTCCGCCACGTAGACGGGTTTTCCATTTGCGGCGCCACGGGTCATATCCATCGAGTAGCCGGGGAAGAACTGGCCGGTCCATTCCGAACCGGGATAGATATCTATCGACGCGATGTCCATGTCTTTCGTAAAGCGATAGTTGTCGCCAAGACGATAGGGGAACCAATTGTCGATGGGGCCAGATAAGTTTGTGGTTGCAGGCAATCCCGGTTCCACTCGACGCGCGAGCTCTCGTTCCCATCGGAGAAAATCTCCAATGACTTCGATGTTAGATCGACGCCAGTCCATCCAAGAAGCCAAGGTATCGGATGTGGGAACCTCGTGCGGCGGCTCCACATTGTCGAACGACTCAAACGATGATCCCCAAGCCGAGTTTAGTTGTGAAATTGACTGGTGCTGGGATGGCAGCCAATGACGGAACCGAGAAATTGACTCTGGATTGTAGTCGAAGATCCGCTTGTCAAGCCACAATAATCCGGCTTCATTGTGCAGCATGATAGCTTCAACGCCGTCTAGCGGGCCAATTGCCTTGAGGTAAGAGGTGAAATCCTTCTCTAATTCGGTACGAAAATGGGTGCTAGCATAGGAATACTGGGGCCAACTCTGGTCGTCGTACTCTACTGCCCACGACTTCTTGCTCGGAACCCCGGTCTTTCCGTTCTGGTCGACAAAATAGGCATCCTTGAATTCAAAGAATCGTGAGTCAGGATAATGGCTTCCGAGTTGAATCAGCGTGCGTACGCCGTGAGCATTTAGTTCAGCGAGTGCGCGCCGATGAGCGTCAACTGCCCAGGCGTAGCCTCCCCCGGTAACTCGAGCGAAGTTACATCCGGTTTCCCAAAAGAGGTCCTTGACCGCGGGTGAAGCGTCTTCGCGCCACTCGGCGCCGATTAGAAACGGCTTCGGACGAGCCTGTGGAACGCACCTCGAAGGCAATTCCGACAGACCCCCTCCAAGGAGCCCAAAGGACAAGGAAATGCACCATTGCCACATGACTCACCATACCGGAAATGACGCTAAGGAAAGTCGTAGCGTTTATAGCAGCAATGGACGCGGTTTAGTTGAAGGGGCCGTTTCACAGAGAAAATGGGCGTCTTTTGAACCTACGCTGGGGGAACACTAAGCGAATTACCGTTTAGCCCAGCGCGATGGTTTCGTGCGATTGGATCCGCGCATCGTCCAACTCGATACCTAATCCGGGGCTTTTCGGTAGTTCGACGTTGCCATTCACCGGATAAATTGGGTCTTGATGGAATGCTTGCTTATGTGCTTGATGGCGGATGAGGAATTCTACGTACGGGACGGTGGTTGGAGATTGAGCTCCTGCGACGTGAAGCGCGGGGTGTAGCGAGTGACCATGTGGGACTACGGGGATATCGAAAGAGGAAGCCAAGGAACAGACCTTCGTTAATTCGGTGATACCGCCTGTCCAGTCAGGGTCGTTCTGCAAGAAATCGGCCGCTCCGGCGACAAGCAATTCCTTGGTCTGCCACCTCGTATAGACATGCTCGCCAGTAGCTAAAGGCACAGTTGAACTCTGGCGCAACTCTACAAAACTCCCTACGCGCTCTGGTGGCAAGGGTTCTTCCATCCACGTTGGATTCAGAGGTTCGAGGTGGGACAACATTTCACGGGCGTATGGCATGTCCCATGCCATAAAGGCATCGAACATCAGACGATAATGCGGACCCACCGCTTCCCGCACTGCGGAGGCCATCGCGAGGTTCTTTTCGAGCCCATCATGTCCGTCGACCGGCCCGTAACGGAAGAACCATTTCTGTGCGGAATAACCCATCGATGCGTATTCGATCGCGACCTTTGCCGCCTGCGCAGGGTCGATCGAAAAACCCAGCATGCTCGCATAAGCTGGGACTGAGGCTCTTGTGGGGCCTCCGAGTAAGCGAAAAACCGGCTGATTCCATGCCTTCCCCTTAAGGTCCCACAGTGCACAGTCGATAGCACTGAACGAGGTCATGAAATATCCGGATCTTCCATGCCGATCAAGCCTCACCATAAGATCAAAGAGAAACTCGGATGCTAGCGGATCTCGCCCAATCAAAAGCGGGCGGAGTGAACGCAGGATCGGGTCGATCTGATATCCGTCGATTGGCCCATATAGGCCGGTTATGCCGTCATCGGTTTGGATGCGAACGTAGTGGGCGTGGATGACGTGTGGTTCGGCATGCCCGAAATTCGGATCCACATTGAACTCAGGATACACGTCCAATTGAAGCGCTTGTCGGTTGCCACAGGGGAATTTCGGCGGCGTATACAACCCACCGACACGAACCACCGAGACCTCGGAGATCTTCATGACCTATTCTGGCCCAGATAGCACCCATATCTCGTATCGGTTGATGCTTCACACCCTGACTACCGGGGTTGCGGACTCTCTAGCTCCCTCAATTACCCGAATTTAAAGAATACATCTATAATACAAAAAACTAACTAAAGCGTAAATAGAAATAAGCACTTAACCGAGAAAGTAACGGATTCCCGTGACTACCACCCGTTTTCACAGGAGAAAAGAATATAACCTCATCTCCTTCGAAGGTCGTCCCATGTCTAAACTGCCGAAATCTGCTCGGATTTATTGGTTCTTTATCGTTGCTGCCGGAATAGCAGCCATGGTGGGATCTCAGACCCTGAATTTGCCAAGGCTAGTTCAAACACCATGGGAGTACGTCGTTTTTGCCTTGATTGCGCTCCTGTTTGGCGGCAAGAAGATCAGTATCAGCAAGCGTCGAAAGCAAGAAGAGGCGATGTCAATGACGTTGGGATTTGCGATCACTTTCGCATGCATGATGCGAATGGGACCGGCGACGTCCGTGCCGATAGCGATGCTCGGTTGCCTATCGAGTTGCCTGTTTCCCAAGCGGCAGAAATATCATCAGCTAGGTTTCAATCTCGCATTGAGCGCCATTGAAGCACTCTTAGCGGGAGTCGCCTACTCGGTCTTGAACGGCTGGAATCTCAGCCTCGACCCTATCAGGACGTTTATCTCAGTCGGAGTCAGTTGTCTTCTCTTCTTCCTGGTGAACACGTTTGGCGTGGCTAAGATGATCTCCCTATGTACATCGGAAAAGGTGCTTCCGGTATGGAAAGAAAGTTTCGGTTGGACGGCGCCCAGTTATTTCGCCAGCGCATGCATGGGCGCCTTGGCGATGATTCTATTTCACGGTAGTACCACTGCGGTCCTGCTCTTCATCTTGCCGATCGCCTATTTTGTATACCAAGCATTCGGCACTCACCTCGCCCGAGTCGAAGAGAACTTGGTCCACATCGAACAACTGCAAGCCAAGCAAACCGAGTTGGTCGATCTTTACTTGGCGACCATCGAGAGCCTCGCACTCGCCATTGATGCGAAAGATCAATTCACGCATCAGCATATCGTGCGCGTGCAGCGGTATGCGGTGGCAATTGCGCAAGCGATGGGTGTCGAAGGGGAGGAACTGCAGGGCGTTAAGACGGGAGCCTTGCTACACGATATCGGAAAACTTGGAGTTCCAGAATATGTGTTGCTTAAACCTGGTCCACTGACCTCGGAAGAGTTCGCGATGATCAAGAAGCACCCTGAAATTGGCGCGACAATCCTCGATCCAGTCGTATTTCCCTGGGCTGTGCTTCCAGCGGTCAAATATCACCACGAGAAGTGGGATGGTACTGGCTACCCCGAAGGACTAAGGGGGGAGGAAATACCGGTCATTGCTCGCATCATGGCAGTTGCGGACGTGTATGATGCGTTGACTTCTAATCGGTCCTATCGGGCTGCCAAGACGCATGAACAAGCGGTTGAAATCATTCGCAAGGATTCTGGCCGTCACTTTGACTCCAAGATAGTCGATGTCTTTCTTCGAATTATCGATACTGTCATTTTGGAACTCGCAAGGGAGGGGATCGGTCCGTTAGCCGCCAGCGATCCTGCGGCAGTCAACGACGGCAATTCGTTCACCGCACAAAACAGGCAGATTTCCAAGACACTCTCGGAATTGTGGGCTTTATACGAGGTGACTCAGTCGTTGCCCACCGGTGTTGGCTTAAAGGAGACGATTGAACCTGTCGTCAAAAAGATCGCCGGGATTTACTCGGAAGCGACCTGCGCATTCCTCCTATGGAACCCCAAGTCAGAAAGCCTCGTGGTTGATTCGGTCTTTGGACTCAATCGCGAGTACTTCTTGGGGGCAAGGACCGCCGGTCCGGCAAGCGTCTCGGTGCGGACCCTCCTGTCGAAGACAGCCTTCTTCGGATCGTTCGAACAAGAGGATCTCCTCCTTTCGGAAAGCAGAATGACGCCGTGGACCCCCCTGAAAAAGGCAATCGTCGTACCTGTGATCTCCGAGGGCACGTTGCTGGGAACCATGAACGTCTACCATGCTTCGGATGAAGCCCTCAGCGAATATGACTGTCAGATGTTAGAAAGAGTCTGCGAACGATCTGCGCCGGCGATTTACAACGGCATTCGGTTCGATCGTACTCGAGAAGATTCCTTCCGCGATCACCTCACCGGCGTTCACAATCTTCGATACTTGCTGGACCAATTGGGCAGGGCTTGCGATCGGCCGGGCGTCGATCCTGAAAAGTTCTCCCTGCTTTACCTTGATCTCGACAGCTTTAAGCCAATTAATGACGGATTTGGTCATTCGAAGGGTGATGCCGTGCTTCGTGACGTCGCCTCGATTTTAGTGGATACAGTCGGTAGCCAAGGTACCGTTTGCCGGTGCGGAGGGGACGAGTTTGCAGTAATGATGCCCGACTGCGATGCGGGGAAGGCTGATGCGATCGGCATGCGCCTCCAAGACGCGATCGATCAGTACGATCCCGATCTGAGTCACCCGGCTTTTGGTTCCATTCATGTCGGAATCAGCGTAGGTGCAGCGACTTTTTCAACAGAATCCCAAGAGCCGGCAGCACTCATTGCGAGCGCTGAATTGCGGATGTACGCCCAGAAAACGGAGCGGAAGCTCCAACAACTCGCAAAACGCATTGCGCCATCGAACCATGTCTCAAGCCTCGACACGGATGAATGGTCTGTGTCCGGAACTCAAGCTACCTCTCTACTTTAATGGCTCCATTTACTTTCCACGGATAGTTTCCATATGAATTCCTCCAGTCTTACAACCCCTTTCAGACCGCATGTCTATGCGTCCGCCTTCTTGTTTGCCATGTGCGGCGCAGTATCCGCGCAAAGTTCAGCAACCCGCACGGTAGTCGATGCGCAAGCGAGCGGCCACGAAGGCTCCAATCTTCATTTGATCGTGAAGACGAGCCACATCCTCACGTCTAACGAGGAGCGACTGTTTGGCCGTTATGGGGCTTTCGTGTATCGACACTTGCCGCTTATTCACTCCATAGCGGTAAGCGTCCCAACATCCAGGTTGGCGCAACTGACCCATGCCGGGTTTGTTAATCATGTGTCGTCGGATGCAATCGTTCGCAAGACGGATGCCTATACCGTGTCGGCAAGCTATGCAAACGTAGCATGGTCAAAAGACAACGTGTCCGGTAAAGGGATTGGCGTGGCGATTGTTGATAGTGGCATTCGTGCATCCGCTGACTTTGGTAGCCGAGTCGTTGCGAACATGAATTTCTCGCCTGATGCGACATCTGCTGACGACCTATGTGGCCATGGAACGCAGGTTGCGGGAATCGTTGCGGGCAGCGGATCGAACTCATATGGGCCCAAATATTCACAAACCTACTACGGTATTGCTCCTCAGGCAAATCTGATAAACATTCGTGTACTTGACTCTCAGGGCAGTGGGTCCGTGAGTCAAGTGATCGCGGGAATCTCGTGGGCCGTGGCGAACAAGTCGCTTTACAAGATCCGGGTGCTGAACCTCTCTCTCGGCCACGCAGTGGGCGAGAGCTACACGACGGATCCTCTTTGTCAAGCGGTTGAACTGGCCTGGAAATCCGGTCTGACGGTAGTGGTCGCGGCGGGGAATAACGGACGTCTCAATGCAACCGAGACTGCCGGAGACGATAATGATGGATACGGGACGGCCTACGGCACGATCACTTGTCCTGGCAACGATCCTTATGTGATTACGGTTGGCGCAATGAAGGAAGTCGATGAAAGTCGAACGGACGATACAATCGCTTCTTATTCGAGCCGTGGGCCGTCGCGTCTGGACTTTGTTGTCAAGCCTGATATTGTGGCTCCCGGCAACCTGATCACATCAGTCCTTTCTATGAACAGCACTTTCTATGTCGACTATTCCAGCGAAGGTGGCGTTCCTTGGTCGGCTTATGTGGTGAACCCGCCGATTGGTCTTTCGACGAACTATTTCACGATGTCCGGAACCTCGATGTCTACTCCAGTCGTTTGTGGCGCAGTGGCTCTGATGTTACAGAATAACTCCTTGTTGTCACCCGACACGATAAAGTCGCGTTTGATGCTGAGTGCAGACAAATGGGCTGCGCCTGACGGAACGGGCGACTTGTTCACCTATGGCGCCGGCTATTTAGACATACCAGCGGCTATCGCAAGCAGTGCCACGACTACGGGGTACGCGATGAGCCCCACTGCCGCACACCAATCAAATGGAAACGTCACCCTGAATATTACGGGATCTTTGCTTGATACGATCTCTGGTTTATTGGGCTTGCTTGGCCTCGACATATTGGATGGTGAGAGGGCGATGTGGGGTGAGCGAGCGATGTGGGGCGAGAACACCGTCACTCCCAATCGCGCCATGTGGGGCGAGAGCTTCTGGACCGATACTTCGACCTACTCAGTCGACCAAGCCGATGCTGATCTTGCCTTCGTGTCCGACAAGCCAAAGCGCACCTCCCTAAGACAGAACAAGGGATCGCACCGTCTCACTTGGGGAGAGTGATCTCTTCCCGATAGTGACCGCGATAGGGATCGACTAAGGCAGTGCTACCGCTATTGCGAAAACAAGCGGGGCATTCCAGTTGATTGCGATTTCATTTACCGTGTAGTTCGCTTGTACGTCTTCCCATTGCCGGGCAGGCAAGGGCTTGCCGTTGGCATTGGGTCCGCCTACGAGCATGCCTGGCCAAGGTTGCTCAAGCCCGTCGGCAGCACTTGGGCGATGGTGGGGATGCATGGGCCAACGTGCTCCAAGTTGAGTAACGTAGCTTGTTGCGAACGTATTCCGACCGAACAGATAGTGCAGGCAATCGCATGCAGCGTCCCGATATACCTTCTTGGGTGCAAGTCGATCCGCAAGTTGGAGCATCATTGCGTAGTTGGCCACGACGCTGTTGCTTCCCCAAATGTAGTCGGTATGCCGCATTGGGACAAGGTAGCCGTTTTCATGGGAGCGTTTGACCAGGTCATCGCCTGCTTTGATGGCATCGGCCCTTATTTCAGCGATGACAGTTGGGGATGCATTTCTGCGACCTGACAGGGCGTAAGTGTACATTCCCATATTCTCGACATTCGGCCAACCTTGCGCTCGGTTTGCACTCAGACTTGGCTTCCAAGACCCATAGTGGCCGACGAAATAGTCGTTGTATGCAGCCTCGCCGGTAGTTCGAAAAAGTTCAGCCGATCCCCAAAGCAACTCGTCTCGGGCATCTCCATCCCCATACCCACCCGTACTGATCCCTCGCGGATTTCGAGTGAACAAAGCGTTTGGGTGATTCAAAGCCCAAGTCCAAGCCTTTCTGGCGGAGGCAAGACATCGGTCGGCATAGGATGGGTCAAATGGTCGATACACACGTGCAGCGATGGCGGCGACGGCGGCAAAGTCTGCCGTCGCAGTCGTCACCTTGTAAGGAGCCGTCCCTAGCCCCACGATGACGGTGGGGGCCGTGTCTTTCTCGGGCATGATGAATCCAGAGAATCGGGCAGTAGTGGATTTATGCCAAACACCCCCGTCTGCGTCTTGCATCTTCAGCATCCAGTCTAGATTCCAACGTATTTCGGTAAGTACGTCGGGTGTCCCGTTCCGGTGGTCTGGCAAATCGAGGTTGATTCGGCCAAGTTTTCGCGGATTCAGTTCATATGCCCATAGGAGAGTACCGGTCGTGATCCCCGAGTTCACGACATACCGGCCAAAGTCGCCTGCGTCGTGCCAACCTCCGGTCACATCCAAGGAGCCTTCGCGACCCGTGGAAGCATCATATTGGGCCTCGCCAGTGTGGCACGCAGGGTGATGATATTGGGGAAAGTCGGGAGCCAAACTAACTTCGCAGCCACACCGCTGGCCGGTGAACATACGCATGGCAAGACGAAAAGGCCTGGCAAAGACATTCCGCGAGATCTCGAACAGATCCCCCTTTCCGATTCCCGGTACTTCTAGATAGAAACTTCCGGTTGCCTTGAGAGCAGAGAAGTCGATTCTCTGTAATTCGTCGCCCGAGTCCGGGTCCTTCATGGCTGGACCGACCGTCGGTTTGAATACAACCTTTCCGTCCGATGCCCGGCAAACGACAGCTTCGCCCGTCCCAGTCGCGGCAATCAACGCGATTTTTGTTTCGTTGGGGAGGTATCCAACCTGGCAAGTGCGGATTGCATGGGCGGAGGGATCTGACGTCAAGGTTGAGGCGAGTAAAAGCGTAAGGTGCATCGTTGGGTTCCTTTGCTATTTGTTTCTTTTCTTGCTGCTCCGCTCGTAACGAGGTTGACAGCCACAAAGTAGTTATCCCGAGGATACACAATAGGGACGTGGTCATCGGAGATTGCAAGTGATTCTTGTCAGAACCTGTCCGATATCCGACCATCTATATTACGAGACATGGCGTGACGCTGAATTTTGGAATTTCGCAACGGATAAGGGATTGCCCAGGCTCCGTCAAGTGTCAGCAAACTAGGAGATTATCAATGAAGAACTCAGATATCGGTGGAAAGTGGGCTCTTGTAACCGGTGCAAGCCGGGGCATTGGCCGACAGATCAGTTACGGGCTGGCAGATTATGGGTGTAACTTGGTCGTTCACAGCCGGGTCGCATCACATACGGACGAACTCGCCGCCGAATTGGAGGCAAAAGGGGTGCAGGTCGTTCAAATCGGGGCGGAGCTATCGGACTCGGCCCAGGTCGACAATCTGATCGCCACTTCCCTGAGTTCGACACCGGGAATAGACATCGTCTACAACAATGCCGCCGTGATGACGCCCTTCCGCAGCGACTGGCTGAACACGCCAGCGGAGGATTTTCGAACAAGCTTCGAAGTGAATGTGATAGCGCTTATTCGCATTTGTAACGGTCTGATCCCGGGAATGGTGGAGCGCAAGTGGGGCAGGATCATTAACGTCACTTCAGGTATTCAAGACCAACCTCAGTTGCTTGCCTACTCGATCTCTAAAGCGGCGCTGGACAAATATGTCGGTGATACCGCCAATCACCTGAAAGATTCCGGGGTCTTGATCAACCTACTGGATCCTGGGTGGCTTCGTACCGACCTCGGTGGGCCGAATGCACCGGGCGCAGTCGAATCTGTCTTGCCAGGCGCATTAGTTCCGGCGCTCATAGACGATGGAACGACCGGCCATTTCTACCGAGCTCAGGACTATGTTGTGGAGTAACGGCGTTGTGGGTGCCCTAGGCTAGATTTCCTTCTAGCCTAGGTGAGGCCATGATGAGAAGTCCTCTTCCATTGCATTTGCTAAGGCTGTAAAAGGTCGGCCGGTCCGATTCACGCCACCACCCAATTAAATGTGACCGAATGGGGCCCTATGGATACAACCGATCGAGCCATGCGATGAGGAGGTCTGGCCAGGTTTTGAGCCCAGGCTCATGAGTTCGAAGACCGTATCCATGCCCGCCCTTTGGAAAGAGGTGCAGTTCGACGGGAACCTTCGCAACATGGCAAGCATGGGTGTACGCCAGACTGCCCTCAATTGGAATCGGGTCATCCATCGCTTGGACAATAAAGGCGGGGGGTGTCTTGCCGTCGACAACAATGCTATCGGCAAGCTGCATGGTTCCTTCCTGATTCAGATAGGCAGGATAGATCAGAATCGTGAAGTCGGGGCGGGGATTCAGCCGATCCGCGCTGTCTTGAGCCGTGTAGGTGGAATCTGGCGCCGTCGACGTAACGGCCGCCGCGTGCCCTCCGGCGGAGAATCCCAAGATGCCAATCCGGTCTGAAGAGATACCAAATTCCTTGGCACGCGACCTTAGGAGTCGAATAGCGCGTTGCGTATCTTGAAGGACTACCTTGTGGAGCGGTTTATCGTGGTCGTGGTTCGGTAGTCGATACTTGAGGACGGCGGCGTGGATGCCGGCTAGGTTTAGGCGGGTCGCGATTTCCCACCCCTCATGCTCAATGGCTTCGATGTAGTAACCACCGCCAGGGCATATCATCACCGTCGGAGCATCCGGCTTGGCACTTTTCGATCGAAATACTTCAAGGGTTGGGGTCGAGACGCCTTTAACGAGCAAAAGATCCGAATCGGCGCTTTTCTCCGAAGATTCCTTGTCCGATCGCGCCCACCCGTCTGGATTGCCATTCGGCCATAGGTTGACGATCGGGCGAGATTGGGTTTGAGCTGAGCTAGCCATACTCCATAAGCATAGACCGATGAGGACGGAAGACATAGCCTATACTACCAATCATGGGGCGGTACGGTGACGGTTGGTTTCCAATGTGCGGGAACGGCAAGTGAACTGTGCCCAAATGATTTGAGGATCGGCTCTGCATCGGAATCGGTTTCTTGCGTGAAGATCCAAGGAAGGGCCTCCGAAGCATCGCCCATAGGGAGGCTCAGTACCTGTAGCCCTCGCTGAAAGGCTCTTCAATTGTGTGCTGGCCATTGGACGATCCTCGCGAACTCGATGCGTGCCGCGGGCGAGGGAGTTTCCAAATGCGAGGGCCCGAGCATAATCCCGGCACTTGACCAGCGATTCGGTGGCATACTCACATTGACTATGAAAGGCCTTGCGCCGATTCACTTGGGTCTCGCGATTGCTTTTGGCTTGACCCTTTCCGCGGTAGCTTTTACCGCTCACTCAAGACAGGGAAGCGTCTTATCACTTCTTCCTCGATCTCAGATTACTCCCAGTTCCAAAGACGTAAAGGTTGATCCCACTAGCGGTAGCGGTGCGTCTGGATACTCGCTGTCGATCTCGCCTGGAAGCGACAGCTATCCAGGGGTGAACTTCAAACCTCTGACTGCGGTTTGGAATTTGTCTGCCTATGGACATGTCGACGCAAGGATCTGGAACAGCGGATCCAAGCCAATATACGTTTCGCTTCGTGTCGACAATGGAGGCAACTGGCAAGATAATCCATGGAACGCCGAGGGCGCACTGATCCAACCGGGGCAGCATGGTGTTATCAGGACGATCTTCGGCTATTCCTATGGATTCAAAAAGGGCTTTGCCCTGGACTCTTCGAAGGTCGTCAATTTCGTGGTTTTCGCATCAAAGTCGGATGCGCCCCAATCGCTTCGAATCGAGTCCCTTGAGGCGGCGGGAAAACCCGATGAGCAACCTCCTGTCTCACCGGACGACGTGCGAGTCAAACCCATTGGTGGAGTCATCTTTGATGTGGCGAATTCTGCCCCGGAAGCAAAGATCTGGACCCAAGGCGAGATCGAAGCGAATTCGGGAACGTCGGTACCAGCCGCATCCTTTCCAATCTCGCAGAATCCTGGAATCCTGCGAATCAGTCCTCGCTTGGGGCGATGGGACCTTTCCTCGCAGACTCAGGTGATCGTAAGTCTCCGAAATCAAGGTGGGGTTTCTGTCAGGCCACGACTCCGCATAGAGTCTAACGGAGGTAATTCAGATTGGATGGTTGTGGAGAAGCAATTGGCGCCCGGCGCGACTCATGATTACGTCGTACCTTTCTCGCATCATGTCGACCTGAACCAAACCCCGTTGACTGGCCTGATCACAAGCGACGCCGTTTCGGCGATAGCCGTTTCGGTAACCCCTTCGGACCAACCTCGGCAATTGGAAATTCGCTTGATCAAGGCAACCGTTAAGGCGGCGATTCTCCCAACTTGGCTCGGTAAACGACCGCCAGTGCCCGGTGACTGGGTTCAAACGTTGGACGACGAGTTCGACGGGAACGTATTAAACAAGACTATTTGGAAATCAACTGGTGAGAATTACTATGACAAGCTAAGCCATTGGTCTGCGAGGAATGTGTTAATTGGTAACGGCTTGGCCCGCCTGCGATATGAGAAGAAAACCGGATATCAGAACGACGACCCTAAATTGACATCAACCCCTTATGCATCGGGCTATCTGGATTCGTACGGAATCTGGACCCAGAAGTATGGCTACTTCGAATCCCGAATGAAGGTGCCGACGGCGCCGGGACTCTGGCCCGCATTTTGGATGATGCCCGACCGGGGCTTGAAAGCAGGACCCGAGCAGTGGAAACGCCAAGACACCGCGAACGGCGGAATGGAATTCGACATTATGGAACACCTGACCCGTTGGGGACCGTACCGATTCAACATCGCGATGCACTACGACGGGTACGAAAAGGACCACAAGCAGATCGGGTCGGACAAGATCTATGCCGAACCGGACAAAGACGGATACGTGACTTGCGGACTATTGTGGACGCCGGGCTTACTGGCCTACTACTTTAATGGGCATGAGGTTCTTAGATGGCAAAATCCGAGGGTTTCCACCGTCCAAGCCGATCTAATGTTCACGATGCCAATGGGAGGATGGGACAACAATGCTCTTGACGACTCGCAACTTCCAGCCGATTTCGTCATCGACTATGTGAGGATCTGGCAGCGTAAAGACCTCAACAGCGCGTCGAAGTAGCTGGTTTCGGCCAAGGTAGTCGCTCAATTGGTCGCTTGCGAGTCCGAAAGGGGCGAGCCTTTCGGCATTTCAATACCGGTGGCCCATGAGGTGTCTAGGTTTGAAATATCGCCGGACCGTAGGAAAATCCTTTGAGTTCTTGACTCGCTGGATCATTTGTCGAGCAGTTTATGGACCACTGGGATCAAGGGAAACAACTGGCGTGAGATTGGCGCGGTTTGGTATCCCCTCCAAACCGACTCTTTTCCAGATCTGGCTATCGACAATTGCCGATGGGTGCCAGACGGTAACTCAGTGAGTTTTTGCTTTGGCCATCGACTTTACGAAATTGCCGACCAATATAATTGGATCGCAAGATCATGATCGGTTCCGGGTGGATTGGCGTCTAACGTAAGGGATTTAAGTTGTTGGGCCTGGGGAGTTTAGAGATGAATGTCAGGTTGGTTGTAGCGGCTTGGGTGACGGCGGCCTAGCCCAATCAGACCGGTTGATCAGGCGAAAAGTCGTAAGCCCTTTAGTCTGCTTCGATTGCTGGCGCGGAGACTCGGGCAAGCTTGAGGAAGAACACGGTCGGCATGATGGCAAGGAAAATCAGCAAGATTAGAAGGAATGCGTCGTCGTAGCTCATCACGAGTGACTGAACCGTTACATTTTGGTCGAGCACCCCGAGCGCTGCTTGATGGGCGACTCCTGGCAGGTAACCCTTCGCGATCAACCCTCCTTGTACCATTTGAAGCCATCGGGTTGCCGCTGGATTGGCGTAGTTTAGATGCGACACCATGATCGCTCGGTGAAACGTAGCCTGATTCGTTACGTAGGTGCCAAGGATCGCGATGCCGAAGGACCCACCGAGTTGGCGTGACAGATTGATAAGGCCAGAAGCTTGCTGGGCGTCCTTTGGGTTGACCGATCCATAGGCCACCTGGTTTGAGGGCGTTGAAAGGAAGCCAAGCGCAATGCCCCGGATAAGGAGTGCCATCCTTGTGTCCGGTTCGCCGCTCTGAATAGTTAGGTGGCCTAGCTGCCACATCGAAGCCATTAAAATCACGATCCCGATGATCATAAGCGCCCGGGCATCGACGAGGGGCTTTCTGCCTGTCAATAGTTTTCCGCAAACGAGCGCACAACATCCAGAGGCAATACCACCTGGTAGGAGGACAAGGCCCGTCTGGGTTGGGCTGAATCCAAGAACGGTCTGAGTAAACAGGGGAAACAGGTAGACGCCGCCGAACAGGGCGAAGCCGACTGCGGTTAGGAGCACAATGGACATGCTCAGAGTTCGATTCTGCAGGATTCTGAAGTCGACGATCGGATTCTTGTTGAGTGGTGTCAATTCCCACCAAATCATCGTTGCCAAGCTGAGGACCGATAGGAATGTGAGGCGCAAAATCAATGCATCGTTAAACCAATCATTTTGCTGTCCTTCCTCAAGTACGTACTGCAACGAACCCAGTCCGACGGCAAGCAGAATTGCTCCCATGTAGTCCACTTTGGCATTGGGGTTCCGCATCCCAGGAGGGTCGTGCAGGAACGAAGTGACCAGAAGCATCGAACCTAGCCCAATCGGCACGTTGATAAAGAAGCACCAGTTCCACGTGTAGTTGTCAGTGATCCAACCACCTAGTGCGGGGCCAATTGTCGGCGCGACAATGATTCCCAGGATAAAGACCGCCTGCACAATGCCCTGTTCTTCCTGAGGAAAGATCTGGCGTAGAGTCGCCTGAGCCGTCGACATCAACGCAGCCCCGCCCGCGCCTTGGACGATACGCCAAAAGACTATTTGCAAGAGCGTGTGCGACATTCCGCACATAAAGGAGGAAACGATGAAAAGAAGGATTGAAAATGTGAGGTAGTTCTTACGACCAAATCGACCGGCAAAAAACGCCGTCATTGGAAGCACGACCACGCACGACAGAATATAGCCGGTGGAGACCCACCCTATCTCCTGATATGAGGCTCCAAGGTTCCCTGCCATTTGAGGCAGCGCCACGTTGACGATCGTTGAGTCGAGGACCTGCATGATCGCCGCCGAAATCAGGCCGAAGAGAATGATCCAGCGGTTCTTGGCGACATCGTCCAGGTATGCACGATGGGCGACCGCATGATCGTGCCCGCCCCTTTCTGGTCCAGCATGTGCAACCGTCGCCAAATTCTGTCGTCCTGACTGGCCAGCCGTATCGCGTGCTCAGCTTGAAGGTGTAACCGGCTGGCTCTTTACATTTCAGACGAGATGAAATCCCCAAGGGTCCATGGCGAGATTTGTCGCTTGTATGGTGTGATGCGAGAATACTCGCCTGATCGTCACCATGCCTTGAAAATGCTGTAGTCGTGGGATGGTTCGTGCCCACGTCTTGCTTGTAGGAGCCCACCACAACGCATCAGAGAGACCGACTTGCAAGTCAAATCCGACGTTTCCTGAAAAATGTCATGGCAAGGATGGGCGGCATATATGGGGCACACATGCGATTCTCGAACAAGGTGTCCGAAGAATCTTGCCGCCAGTCATACCTAAAGGGCCATGCATAAGGCATGTTATCGCCACTCCGACAAGCAAGACGTGGGCACGAACCATCCCACGACTACAGTGACGGCCGAGATCCGCTTATTATCGCCACTCCGACAAGCAAGACGTGGGCACGAACCATCCCACGCTACAGTGACGACCGAGATCCGCGTCCGATCGTCACCATGCCTTGAAAATGCTGTATTCGTGGGATGGTTCGTGCCCACGTCTTGCTTCCAATCGCCCACCACAACGCATCAGAGCGACCGTCTTGCAAGTCAAATCCGACGTTTCCTGAAAAATGTCATGGCAAGGATGGGCGGCATATATGGGGCACACATTCGATTCTCGACCAAGATATCCATATAATCTTGCTGCCAGTCATACCTAAAGGGCCATGCATAAGGCATGTTTCAGCCCTCCGACAAGCAAGACGTGGGCACGAACCATCCCACGACTACAGCGACGACCGAGATCTGCGTATTATCGCCACAATGCCTTGAAAATGCGGTAGTCGTGGGATGGGTCGTGCCCACGTTTTGCTTCCAATCGCCCGCCACAACGTATCAGTGAGAACGACTTGCAACTGAAAACCGATGTTTGCTAAGAAATGTCATGGCAAGGATGGGCGGCAATACATTGGGCATATATGCGATTCTCGAACAAGGTGTCCGAAGAATCTTGCTGCCAGTCATTCCTAAAGGGCCATGCATAAGGCATGTTTCAGCCCTCCGACAAGCAAGACGTGGGCACGAACCATCCCACGACTACAGTGACGGCCGAGATCCGCGTCCGATCGCCACCATGCCTTGAAATGCTGTAGTCGTGGTATGGTTCGTGCCCACGTTTTGCTTCCAATCGCCCACCACAACGCATCAGAGAGACCGACTTGCAAGTGAAAACTGCCGTTCCCTGAAAAAGGTCATGGCAAGGATGGGCGGCATATATGGGGCACATATGCGATTCTCGAACAAGGTATCCGAATAATCTTGCCGCCAGTCATTCCTAAAGGGCCATGCATAAGGCATGTTTCAGCCCTCCTACAAGCAAGACGTGGGCACGACCCATCCCACGAATACGCGACGGCCGAGATCCGCGTCCGATCGCCACCATGCCTTGAAAATGCTGTAGTCGTGGGATGGTTCGTGCCCACGTTTTGCTTCCAATCGCCCGCCACAACGTATCAGAGCGACCGTCTTGCAAGTGAAAACCGATGTTTGCTAAGAAATATCATGGCAAGGATGGGGGCAATACATCGGGCATATATGCGATTCTCGAACAAGGTATCCGAGGAATCTTGCTGCCAGTCATACCGAAAGGGCCATACATCAGGCATGTTTCAGCCCTCCTACAAGCAAGACGTGGGCTACAGCGACGACCGAGATCTGCGTATTATCGCCACTTCTACGAGCAAGACGTGGGCTACAGCGACGGCCGAGATCCGCATGTTATCGCCGCTCCGACAAGGCAAGACGTGGGCACGAACCATCCCACGAATACGCGGCGGCCGAGATTTGCTTATTATCGCCGCTCCGACAAGGCAAGACGTGGGCACGAACCATCCCACGACTACAGTGACGGCTGAGATCCGCCGCGATCGCCGCTCGGACAAGCAAGACGTGGGCACGAACCATCCCACGACTACAGCGACGGATGAGATCCGCGTGCGATCGCCACTCCTACAAGCAAGACGTGGGCACGAACCATCCCACTACAAGAGTTTGGTGTCTTGTCTCGTGCGGGTGCATGCAAGTTCAAATGCGCCGGGAGAATTTCTCATTTTGGCTTGACGCGTATGGAAGAACGGAGTAATAGGGCGAATGCTGTCGGCATTCAAATTCCTGCCTGGAACGATTCTTGGGTACCGAAAGGCCCGAATTACTGAACCTTGGTCCGAACTTAACGTCTCCTCAAGTCTGGGATTGCCATGCGAAATTTGAATCACTCTCTTTACTGGTCTTCAACGGCGCGCGCGTCAATGATTACCGTGGCAACAGCCGCCCTCGCCTTGTTCCCAGCCTCAGGTGCGTACGGGCAGACCTTGCAAAACGCAAAAGGAAAACTAAGTGGGAATTCAAGGCCGACATCCTTCAAGACGACAGAAAATGACCGAATTATCCATGTGCTCAACCGCCTCGGATTTGGTCCGAGGCCTGATGATATCGAGCGGGTAAAGCGCCTCGGGATCCCAGCCTATGTTCAGCAGCAGCTTCATCCGGAGGGAATCGACGACGAGGCAGTTGAGCAAAAGCTCCAAGGTTATACCGAACTCCAGTTGTCCGATCGCGATATCGAATCACGCTACAAAGACTTCATTACGATGGATCAGTCGGCCGCAAAGCTGCGCCGACAGATACGCAAAATGGCCGACCAAAAAGCGTCACTCGCGGCTGCTTCCGGCACGATGATGGATTCCTCGTCAGTCGGTCAGACAAATCAGCAGGCGATGAAAGAGGTCGTGGCAAGTGACCCAGATTTGATCCGGCAGGTTCGGGAGAACCGTCAGCAATTGGAACAGGTCTCGGAGCCCATCGGCCTACTGCATGAAGAATTCACAGCCTCTAAACTGATCCGTGCGGTGGAATCGCAGCGCCAGCTCCAGGAAGTGCTGGTGGACTTTTGGAGCAATCATTTCAATATCGATATCCGTAAGGCGCCTTGTGGGATTTTGAAGGTGCTGGACGATCGCAATGTGATTCGCCCTCATGTTTTGGGCAAATTCAGAGAACTGCTGGAGGCAAGTGCCAAGAGCCCGGCGATGCTGGTCTATCTCGACAATTTTCAGTCGATTGCCGACCAGATGCCAGCTCGGAACAACCAACGCCGCCGGGTTCTGATGCTCAATGGGCAAACCAACGCCAGCGTGACCCAGCCGGTCCTGCCTAAGCGAAAGGTCGGGCTGAACGAGAATTATGCGCGCGAGATCATGGAACTGCACACTTTGGGGGTCGATGGCGGATACACCCAGGAAGACGTCCATGAAGTCGCTCGCTGCTTCACCGGCTGGAGTATCGGCTCCCCGGATGGTGCACGTCCACGCATCAATCGATATGGTGAGGCAGGCGAGTTTCGCTTCTATCCGAAGGTCCACGACGATGGCGAAAAGGTCGTGCTGGGGCACCATATTCCCGCCGGTGGCGGCATTCGGGACGGCGAAATCGTCCTGGATCTTCTTGCCAGCGACCGTTCCATGATGCGACACATTTCATACCAGCTATGCCAGCGATTGGTATGCGATGAACCGCCGGTTTCGCTTGTCAACAAATGTATCCAGACTTGGCAAGACACCGATGGTGATCTACGCGAAGTAGTGCGGACGATTGTGACGTCGCCGGAGTTCTTCTCGCCAGTCGCAATGAGGAAAAAGATCAAATCTCCATTCGAGTACGCGGTCTCATCGGTTCGCGCGCTCGACGGAACTTTGGATCCGATCGCACTTGTTTCCAGACGCCAAATCACCCGTGAAGCGAACAGCTTGATCCGCCCTCCTCAGGGAGGCGGTTTCCTCGATATCAACACAACCTCCCTGATGGGACAAATTGCGACCATGGGAGAGCCGATTTTCCAATATCAAGCTCCGACCGGATTTCCGGAAGACTCGAGAAAATGGGTGTCGTCTGGGGCTCTCATATCGCGACTGAATTTTTCTCTCGCACTTACCCAAGGCCGGATCGGGGACGTTAAGCTTGCGGATCCTGCCGAGGATGCAGGCGGAGATATGGATCCAAACACAATCATCGACCGGGTTTCAAATCGAATACTCCACGGTCAGATCTCCCCATCGACCCGTGCGACGCTCCTACGTGAAGCGCGAGCCGACACTGGATCGACCACAACGCCGGCGACTATAGCCGCTCTCCTTCTTGGATCTCCCGAATTCCAAAGACGCTAACCTCGCAACGATAGGTATTTCAAATGAGTATTTCCCGACGTTTGTTTCTGAAAAATGGTGCGATCGTCCTTGCCTCGATTGGCATGGGGCCGGTCTTTGGACCAACTTTCTTGAGGAGTACCGCGCTTGGTCAAACAACTGCTTCCAAACGTAAGAAGACCTTGATCTGTATCTTTCAAAGAGGTGCAGCGGACGGGCTCAATATCGTCGTTCCGCATGGCGATTCGAGCCTCTATTCTCATCGACCGGGCCTCGCGATCGCCCGCCCTTCTAGAACGGATGCTCAGTCTGCCCTCGACTTGGATGGCTTCTTCGGCCTTCATCCAGCGCTAGCGCCGTTTCTGCCCATTTTCAAGGACGGTCATCTGGCGGCGATTCAAGCCTGCGGCTCTCCAGATGCGACTCGGTCGCATTTTGACGCCCAGGACTTTATGGAGGCGGGAACGCCCGGCGATAAGAGATATCCCGACGGTTGGCTCTCTCGTGCGGTGCTCGCATGCCCCGAGGATCGGGCCAAGCTTGCGCAAGCTGGAACGAGCCCCTTCCGCGCCGTTGCGATGGGGTGCGATAACGGACTCCCGCGCAGTCTCCAGGGAGATGCCGGGGCCCTTGCTATCCCCGATCTAGCCTCGTTTGGCATCGGTTTGAAGAATCTCAAAGGGCGAGGCGGTCTCAGTGCGGCCGGCCAGTCAGGTGTGGTGGACGGGTTTGAGTCGATCTATGACGATGCGGTCGGAGACGTGCTCCATGGCACTGGGAAGGAGAGCTTTGAAGCAATAGCTGCGCTGAAACAAATCAACCCGGCGAGCTATGTCCCAGCAAATGGGACGGTATATCCCAGTGGCCGTTTCGGACAGGCGATGAAGCAAGTTGCCCAACTGGTGAAGGCCGACGTAGGAGTGGAAGTTGCCTTTGCTGAAATCGGTGGCTGGGACACCCATACCAACCAGCCGGGACGGCTTACCCAACAGCTCAGAGAGTTTGGCCAAGGCATTTCGGCACTCTATCACGACCTCGGAGATCGTATGAGCGACGTGGTGATCCTAACGATGAGCGAATTTGGCCGCACGGTACGCCCCAACGGAACCAATGGTACCGATCATGGTCATGCAACTTGCTTCTTTGCCCTCGGTGGCGACGTGCAAGGGGGAAAGGTGCTTGGTCAATGGCCTGGATTGGCCCCTGAGCAGCTCTACGAAAACCGGGATCTCGCGCTGACGACCGACTTTCGTGCGGTATTCGGAGAGGTCGCCGTAAAGCACCTTGGTGCACGGGGTCTTGAAAAGATCTTCCCCGGCTATACCGGAACCCCCGCCGACTTCCGCGGCGTGATACGTTCGGCATAGGCGCGGGCGAAGTCAATGCATCCGCGCCGCCCTTGGTTCTGCCTATCTGCCGGTTTTTGGTCGGATGGAACACTGGCTCCCAGACGATGTGATCGAGCTCTGGTGTTCCCCAAGTGTCGGCGTTCCTTTTGTTCGTGGATTGGGCCTCAAGCCACAAGCAAACGGACTTCTTCCGGGTTCAACTTGATTTCGGAGGCGCCAAATGCGTCTTCAAGATGATCGGGGTTTCGGGTTCCGAGGATTGGGAAGACCGGGAAGGGTTGATTCAAGAGGTAGGCCAGCGCGATTTGGTTGGGAGTCGCACCCCGTTCCTTCGCAAGCGATTGAACGGCGATCAATCGACGCCTGGATTCTAGCCTCTCGTAATGACCGCCTCGCTCGCCATTCGTCGCGAAGTATCCGTTTGCGGTTGGTGAAAAGACCGCAACGGGAATGTGGTTGACGGCGAGCGGTTCGAGTTCCGAGTCCTCGATGTAGCGAATCGCTCCCGGTGATGTAAGGTCGCCCGGAGGTGGGCAAGCAAGGCTCCATTGGTTCTGAAGGATCGCGAACGGGTGTAGACCCTTCTCGGCCGCGTAAGCGTTTGCGGCCAGATAGCGCTCGACCGACCAATTACTGGCTCCTAGGTAACGGGTCTTTCCAGAGGCGACATGCTCGTTTAACGAATCAATGATCTCAGCTACTGACATGCGAGGATCGTCACGGTGTAAGTAATAGATGTCGACCTGTGAAAGTCCCAGTCGTTCCAAGCTCTCCTCAAGGTCGCGCGCGACAAGATCTGGAGCCATAAAGGCGTCTGGTCTGGGGTAACCGTTCATCCCGATATGTCCGCCTTTGGTCGCGATCACCAAGTTCTCCCGTCCGAATTCACCAATCGCCGCCCGAACGAATCGCTCGCTTGCACCACTCTCGCCGTCTTCCCAGAAGCAGTAGCAGTGAGCCGTGTCGACAAAGTTTCCACCTGCCTCGACGTACTGTGCGAATAGCTTCAGCCCATCTGCAATTGGAAACTTGCCATCGAAGCTAGCGGTTCCGTAGGCGAGAGGGGAAACTTTCAGGTCGGTAGCGGGCAGGGTGATGTGCTTCATGATCCACTTAAGTATATTGCCCTGCGTCAGGAGAAGGCCGAGAACCGATGATTGGTCCCGTTGAGCGATAAAACACCTTTGCTTGGAAACCAGTACCACCCAAAATGCCTAACGAGCTTCGTTTGGTTCTTACCGGACAAATGCCCCCCCCGGTTTAAGGACGTCCAACAACTGCGTTGGAATAGAAGGTTAAGACAGTAAAGGGATCTTGCGTATTTCCTGGTTTAAGCGAGTCGGAGCCCGCCTGGCGTTCAGACACAGGCATTCATAGCGGAAGGCCGTACTCCTTAGACGGCGAGATTGGACGGCATCTTGCTTCCGCAGGGGTTGCAGGTAAGTCCAAACCCGACACAAATGGCTATCTTTTGGACGACGACCTAATGTAAATACGGCTTCAGCACGTCTCGGGCGATGAGGAATCCGCGTTTGACTAAATCCTCAGTACCCTCGAAGGCTCGGTCTTCGTGTTCGATGCTTAAGACGTAATCGTAGCCGACTTCATAGAGGGCGCTAATGAAAGCTGGCCAGTTTACTTGCCCTAGACCGGGTAGGCGTGGAATCTGCCAACCCATGCCGGCGGATAGGATTCCATTCTGATAGAGACCTTCCAAGTCGATACGGAGATCCTTAGCGTGAACGTGGAATATCCGATCTTTGAAATCGTGAACGACGCGTTGGGCGTCAATAAACTGCCAAAGTAGGTGAGACGGGTCGAGATTAAGGCCAAAGTTCTTGTCCGGGATGATCTCGAACATCCGGCGCCAAGCAACTGGACTAATGGCCAGGTTATTGCCACCTGGCCACTCGTCGTACGAGAAAAGCATTGGGCAGTTTTCGATCGCGATCTTGATGCCGTGTTCGCCTGCAAACTGCACAAGTGGCGTCCAGACTTCGCCAAAGTGTTCGAAGTTCTCGTTGGGATTCTTGTCTTTTTCGCGGCCTACAAAGGTGCCGACGATCGGAACACCCAGCATTTCGGCGGCGAGTATCACCTTTCGAAGGTGATCATGGACCGCTGCGCGATGCTCGGAATTGGGATGCATCGGGTTTGGATAGTAGGCGAGTGAAGAGATCGTCAATCCCGCGTCAGTAACAAGCGCTTGAATCTGGGATGCTTTGGCTTGAGTGAGCGCTGCAACGTCGACATGGGTGACTCCGGAGTACCGTCGGTCGGATTTTCCAATCGGCCAGCATGCCAGTTCCAACATTTCGAAACCGTTTCCGGCTGACCAATCGATCAGTTCCGGCAACGAAAGGTCGGGTAACGCCGCGCTCATTAAGCCAAGTTTCATCTTTTCTATTTCCCAGTCACTTCGTCAAGGCGGACCCACCGATCGGTGGTCGCGCTCTGATAGATCGCTTCTCCGACTACCAACTCATAATGGCCATCCTCGAAAGTCGGGTATCGACGAGGCTCATCTGGATGCTGCATCGCGTAGTCCACGTCGCGATAGAGATGCTTGAAGGTGTCCGCGAATCCCTCGTTGTGGCCACCTGGATACGAAGTAATCCCGCGTGCATCGTCGGAAAGAAGCCCAGGATCCTTAATAAGGACCTCATTCGGGCGATTGCGATGCCCGATCCACAATTCATTTGGCACCGTCGAATTCCAAGCCAACGACTCCTCCGAGCCGTCGATCTCAAACGTCAATTGATTCTTTCTACCGGCGCACAACTGAGAAGCGGTGACTACGCCACGGGCTCCGCCTTCGAAGCGCAATAGGACTGAGGCATAGTCCTCAGTATCGATTGGGTAATCCTCGGTAGCATTTGGATCGGCGGTTGCATAGGTCGCAATCGGTCCAGTCGGCTTCTTTCGCGTTTTGTGCAGAGTCTTGAAATCAGCCATAACCGACTCGATTCGCAGGCCGGTGATAAAGGTGATCAGATCAAGCCAATGGGAGCCGATATCCGCGATCGCGCGCATTGAACCGCTGAATTGTCGTTCAAGCCGCCAACTCCAATCGGTGGGATACAGGAGCCAATCCTGTAAATAGCTTCCGTGAACTGCCACAAGTTCGCCTAGCTCTCCGCTTCGAACCCTAGCCCGAGCCTCATGAGCCAAGGGGTAATAACGCACGTTGAAGTTCACCGCCGCAACCAACCCTGTCTTCTTGGCAAGGGCGACCAACTCAGCGGACTCCGTCGTGTTCATTGCGAGCGGCTTTTCGCACAATACGTTTTTCCCGGCAAGCAAAACCGCTTTGCACATCTCGTAATGCAGATGATTTGGCGAAGTGATATGGACCAGATCGATCGTCGGGTCGGCCAACAGCGACTCCAACGACTCATAGACCTTGCCGTTGCCCATGGCGCTCTTTCTTGCTGCGGCCAGGCTCTCTGAGACCTCTACGAAACCAACGACGTCCACGCCGATTCGGCGTAACGCCTCCACATGAACTGGCCCTATAAAGCCCGCTCCAACTACTGCTGCACGTACCGTTGCCATTAGTATCCTCCTTCTAACTTTGCAGGGTCCGCCGACGGTTCCCTTGTATCGAATGCATCGAGCATGGCTGCGGTTGCAGTCGCGCCAACGCGTGTGGCCCCCGCGTCTATCACATCAAGCAACGCTTCAAGGGTTCGCACCCCATGGGCCGCTTTAACTTGAATTTCTGGCCCGACCGTCGCTCGCATGAGGCGTAGGTCCTCTAGCGTTGCCCCGGTTGGAGCAAAACCAGTGGATGTCTTTACGAACTGGGCTCCAGCCGACTCTACCGCGAGATAGCCTGCGACCTTTTGGTCGTGGTCCAGGTAGGCGTTCTCCAAAATGACCTTGATCAAAGCTCCATTACCGGCTGCGACCACGCTTCGAATCTCCTCCCGCACATACTCGATCTCCCCTGAGCGTAGCTTGCCAATATTGATCACCATATCGAGTTCCTCTGCGCCGGCAGCGGCCGCCTCCGTTGCTTCGAAGACCTTCGTCGCAGTTGTGGAACTTCCATGTGGGAAGCCGATAACTGTGCCTACCTTTACATCGGACCCGGCAAGCAGCGACTTGGCAAGCGTCACGTGATAGGGTTTCACACAAACAGATGCCACGTCGTACTTCAGCGCAAGCTCACAATCTTTGACGACGTCATCGTCCGTGAGTTGCGGCTGAAGGAGGGAGTGATCGATTGTCTTTGCAAGTTGATGTTTTGTAATCGTGTTGATGTCTAAGGTAGCCATGAGTTTTCCTTCCGGTTCGGGATCTGGTGAACCTGGGCGTGGGATTCTGCCTGGGATCGCACCTGGAGTCCGTCAGAACCGGCAAGTGTGACGCTGTAAGTGCAAAGTTCCGGTCGAACGAAACGTACGGTGCGCTCGATCGGAATATTGGATCGGGTTTGACTGATTCGAACGCTTGCCAGCAAGGCGCTGGCGATCGGGATATCGAGTTGACGCGCCAAAGCGCGGTCTGCATTGACGGCAAAAATCGATTCCTCGCCAAATTCGGGTGCAAGCCTATACGTCTCGGCCAGTATAGAGTACAGGGAACCAGTGAGATCTTGACTGTCCAACCCAGGTAACCGAGCCGCCGGCAAGTAGGCAGTTTCGACCATTGCCGGGTGGTCGTCGACGAATCGGATTCGCTCAAGTACCCATACTTCCGCGTGTCGCCGGATCCTGAGCGCCTCACTTGACTGCAAGTCAGCCAATTCGCGATTGACACGAACGACTTTTGTGCTCGGGATTCGCCCTCTGCTGCGGACCGCATCGGTGAATCCTTGAACTCTGTTGAGTCCGGTCTGGACGCGCGGGGTAGCGGTATACGTTCCTTGACCACGGCGGGCTACGATGACACCTTCGGCAACCAGACCGCTCATTGCCTTCCTGATCGTTTCACGGCTCACCCCCGCCAGTGCCGCGCTTTCGACTTCTCCTGGTAAGGCAGTACCCGGAGGGAGCGACGCAACTGCCTCGCGAAGAAGGTCTTGCACACGTAGATACCGTGGCCGAACCTCGTTTTCACCTTCCAGTCGAAGCTTCTCTGCCCAATCCACCATTTGTACGTACATTATGGTTCATGAGACTTGAGTTGTCCAGACATTGCGAGCCAATTGCTGCGATCATGGCCCCCAAACGCACGAATAAGGTGGGGCATTCGAGAGGAAACATGGCGTGCTAAACGTGACAAACGGTCAGCAAATTCCGAACTCTTTGTAGATCGGATTAGGAAATGGGGCATCGTATGGTTCGGTGCCATCCAGCCCTAATGCGAAGAAGATTGTTGCAAATTCACCGTGCTTATAGATCACGTTTTGGACCATATGAGCGATGAGCCATCGCACATTTGCCGAACTTTCGGGCCGTCCGAACTGGGGCGACGGACGATCCAGATCCTCTGGGGTGAGCGATTTGAGGAGGGCCTCCCAGTTGTCAGCCTCTTCCTCCATTGCTAGACAGATTTCCTCCGGCTCAACGGGCGGATCGGGAACGGGGCGATGGGTCGAGACATCTGGATTGTTAATGTGCTGCCGGTCGCACTGCAACCACGCGAGAGCATGAATTGCGAGAATCCGGGGCGTCGGTGCGGGCGGGGCAAAAGTCCAATCCCACTGCTCCAATGTCAGCTTTCGCAGGCTTTGGGCCATGCCTCTCAAGTGCCCTAAAAGGATAGACGCTTCTGCTTCCAGGTCAGATTGCAATACCATGGCGCAATTATAATCTACAAGCCGGATCCACGGCGACGGATGCTACCAAATGAAAGGGACCAAATGGCGTTTAACTTTAGCTTGATACTCTGAATATCCAGCCAGTTCCATGGCCAAAACGCGCTCTTCGTCAAGAAGTCTGACCCCAACAGAAGCAACCATCGGGAGCACGGAAACAAATCCCCACCACGAGCCCAGGGCTAACGGCGCACCGACTGTAAGAACGAGGACGCCTGCATACAAGGGATGGCGGACCCACGCGTAGGGACCAGTGGAAATGACCGGCTGCCCGGCTTCGACCGCGACTGTGGTGAGCGTGTAGCTGTTCTCTTTGAACACTCGAAAAAAGATGTACATTCCGAGTGCGACAAGCGCGTCTCCCGCAACCACAAGATACGGCGTCATGAACGACCAACCAAAGCGATGGTCCAATGCCGAAAGGGCTAACAGGACGAGAAATGAAATCGCTAACATCGCGTGAGCGATTTTCTGTACAAGTCCCTTTTCCTCCCCTGGTCCGCCACGAGTGCGTCGTTCTAAGAGCGCCGGGTCTTTTCGCGCCAAATAAATCCCGATTCCAGCCATCGAGAGGAAGTAGACCCCCATGAACAACCAAGCCTGCCAGTATGCGACCGTTCCTGCGGTCACGAATAACAACACGGCAAAGAAAATGACCGCTTCAAAGAGCACTCCGATTGCTCTTAAGGCAACGCGACTCATAGACAAGTCTCCTGAACAATCACATGTTACTCTGAACAAACGTGTCCAACCGCTAACGAGAGAAGCAGGCGCGTGATACTGGTCAAGCGCGGAAAGGCCGGTCTGGATCACTCTAATGCGGTTGCAGCGAGTTTTCTAACCATGGCCAATGGGTCGTCGTGTCCAAGCAGGATGTGTACCGCTCGAGTGGGCACCAGATAATCCGGGACAGTTCCACGGCGGATTCCTGGATCGCCGGAAACTGCATTCCAATACTCGTACATTGGCAGCCGAATCCTAAACTTGGAATTCGGCAAGGTCACGATCGGCATGGCGCCCGAGTTATTCCCGTAATACGCGCCCCCAGTTTCTTCGCCAATGAATGTTGCGCGGCGAAGGTGACGGATGATGGCGCAGACATCAGCCGCAGTCGAGAACGTTCCTCCGTCAATGAGAACAAAAACTCGGCCCCGAAAAGCATGTTCCGACGGCGACTGCTCGGATAGCCCAGGATGGAGTTTGGTAGTGGCGAGGTATCCCCCCTCTGGATTGGAAGACGTACCATCTCGCAAGGTTTCCTCGAATCCAGGGATCCAATCCGAGTGCTCCCTAAAAGTTGGACTTAGAGTTCGGATCTCGATCCGGTCGAAGTACCGAAACGGCTTGTCGGTGAGATAGGAAACAAGTAGGGCGCCGAACATGTCTTTTCCTCCGCCGTTGCCGCGCAAATCGAGGATGAGGTCTGTCGTCCCCTTCTGTTTCAGCGACTTGAATGTCGTTTCCAACCAAGCCGGGAAGTCGTCTCCCAAAAAGTATCGGATGCGAATTTCAGCGATTTTTGGATCCTCGAGAAAGCGAAGTGCCGTGTTACGATCACCGACCCAGTCAAGGTTCATTAAGCGGGAAAGCACCGTGGCGTTCACCGGGTTTTGGTTGTGTGCCCTTTCTTCGTCGGTCACTCCGCTGAATACGCTTACAACCTGACGACCTAAACCGTCCTTGGCCGCGACCGTGAATTGGTCGGCCCGATTAAGGTAAAGCCAATAGGACTTCGCGAAGTTTCCGATATGCATTCGCTTACCGGTCACAATGTCGCCATCGGCGGGCTCAAACTGCATAAGGCGTTTGGCAATCGCTGACGCCAATTTGCCATCTATCTTGGTGACCTCCATGCCTGGGCGGATGGTAGCGTCACTCTTCGTATCGTTTAGCAAAACGATGAGTCGCTTGCCCTCCAGTCTCACGCGAAAGGGGAACTTGCGAGACTTACTCATCGCGGTTAACGTGTCGTCGTCAGCCGTGACGTTAGTATGTCCACATCGGATTTGGGCTAAAGTCTCGGCAAGCACCGCCAGGAAGTCCTGCTTGTTCATCGAATGCGCCAGTTTCGCTCGTTCAAGCTCGAATACATGGTCCATTTCCGACTTCGTCGCATACCGGTAAAGGCCGGCGTGAGCTTCCTCCAACCACTTGCGCAGGAGATCAAAGTCCGATCGAAGTTCGCTTTGAGGCATCAACGGTCCTTCAGTGGCGCCCAATTGGGTTCTTAATGTCAGGTGAACAAAGGAAGAGCAGAGGACTAGAAGAAGAACTGGGTGGTAAACCAGTCTCCCGACGCTTTGGACGCCTAATGTCATTTTAGCTCCTACAGGTTTGCAGTCGATTCGGTTTCGGATTTATGAGAGTGCTTGGCGACTCCAAGTGATCGAGCCTTCGACATCGACGCCAGCAACCAACCAAGGTCACGTCTTGGATGGTTGGGGGCATTTCCCTTTTCAGCAAGTGCGGCGGAATGCCGCCAGTTTGATCTAGCGGTAAATAGCCTCGGCGCCTTCGGGGCTTGATCGCCTCTCAGGGCCGAGGCATCCATAGGATATTCGCCGGGCAGTCGGTCTCAATTAAGTAGAGGGGGCAATAGTGGAGTTTCGGATTGACAAAGAGCCGCGAGGTTGTCCGTCTCAAAACGCTGGCGTACGCAGCCTATTTCGGCAACCCGCGGTTGACTCGGCTAGCCTCGATCTGGACTCTTAAGGCATCCGCCTCGGAGGACCGGCCAACTCGGCGAAGCATCGCCTCCGCAGGAACCAGGGATCGATCCTCGTGGGGAGGCGGAATCTGCTTCTGTCGCTCGAATGCTTCCAGATACATCGTCAAGGCGCTGTCGATATCGCCGGCCGACTCAAGTGCCTTGGCTTGGGCGAGAGCCCGACTCATGTCGACTTGCAAGAAGTAAGTTGCCAAGACCAAATCGAACGCGTAATCCGGCCAATTCATGCAATCGCGTGCTGAGAAGGACAGCGTCTCGCTCGGGCCTGGTCCAGTCTCGATTTTTAACCATCCCTGCTGGGCGACCGGCCGAAAGGTTACTTCGAAAGACTGTTCATGGGCATTTCCCAGCTTGGTGGGAACGAAGACGGCGCCCCAAATTGGTTTTCCGAACTCGGAAAGACGGTCGTCCGTCTTGGTGTCACCACGCACGCCGCCCGGCTGGTAGTCCGCCGCTTTGACATATTTCTCGCCCCTTGCTCCTTTGACTTCGGCCGGTGCGTATCCAAGCGGATACAAGAGGTAAAGCGAACCGTCGTTGGATACTTGGGCGTCGAGGACGGTTGCCTTGCGTCCTTTGGCAAGCGGTTCGGCTTGCCACTTTCTCACCAGTTCTGTCTGGCGAGCGGCTACGTCCACCACGGGACTGAAACGCGGTGCGAATATCGAATCTGACACCGGTAGATCGAATTGGTAATCCGTGTAAATGTCCGAATGGTGGTCTTGAGTCGTGCCGTTCGCAAGGGTTATATGGTCTGATTCCTGAACAGAGCACCGAATGGGGAGATTCGTTTGGGAATCGACCCAAATTGTCTCTACCGTTCGCGATGGCTCTTTACTCTTTTCGTATCTCAGGATGTAGGCCTTACGTCCGTTCAGAGACGGAGAATCCAAGCGCTTCATCGTTCGTTCGGCTCCGACTACGCCAAAGTCATTGTCTTCGGTGACCCAGTCGAGCGCGGTCGTCTTTCCGTGAAAAGGATCCCATGCATCTGGCTCTCGGGTAGTAACTCCCATCGCCATCAGGTTTACGATATAGTCGGTCGGAGTACTAATCGCGATCATATGCATTCCGCCGTTCATCTTGGCTTCTACAGCCAGTTTTGACCCGCTCATCCACTGATGCTCGATGGGAAAATACGTTCCGTCCGAGTGGCGGCTATATGTTATGGCTTCCATGGTTCTTACTCCCTTTAGGGCAAAGACCATCTCTTGGAATCCACTCGCCTGTGCGCGTGGTATCGAGACAAAAACTGTCACGCCGACCAAGATCGCGGCCGCAGCGTAGATGGCAAAGCCAGTGACTTTGGGTTTTCGCGCACGCCGTTCGAACCGAGGTAGGCCCGTTCCGAACTCGTTGATTTTTCTGGCGATTTCGTTTTCGTTCATCATTCGAATACCTCCCTGGAAGGAGAAATCTCGGCAAATGCTTGCCGAGCGCGTTGTAGAAGGCTGTTAACAGCGGAGGGAGAGCGTCCGATGAGGGCTGCTATCTCATCTTGCGTAAACTCGTGGAAGTACTTCAGGGCGAGAATCTCCCGGTGCTCAGGGCTGAGCTGCGCCAGAGTTTGCCCGATGGCGACTTGGCTCTCGGTCATCGAGGCCAGATCGGATTCGGGTCGTTTGGCAAACCATTTGAAGCGATTTGCACGGACGATATTGGCGATTTTGCGGCGGCAAACTCCTATTGCGAAGAAGGTTCGGCTTCTGGCTTCTAGGAAGGGTCGGGAATTTCGTCGCAACGCATGGAGGGTCTCCATCGTCGCGTCTTCGGCATCTTGAATGTTCATCATACGGAACCTCGCGTATCGATAAACGTCTTGGGCAACCGACTCCAGGGCTTCCTCGAGGTCTTCTGCCTTGGAGACGGATTGGGGTTTGGATAGACGTTCGCTCAATTGCATCACTGAGAGTTCGCGTGAACTGGTCGGATTCTATCGCGATTGATGTCGGATTCCATGGTTGTCCAAGATTCCGATTCATAAGGAGTTAGAGGTAAATGTCAAAAAAATGTGTACCGCTTGCCCAATTGGGGTTCAAGAGGATACATTTGCCACATGCTCCCAATCGTCTACACGCTGGCCTTGGGGCTTTTTGCTGCCGCCTTTGTAGAAATCGGCATCTATACGTTGTTTAGGGAGCCGATCAGGCTGGGGCATTACGTGGACCCAGAAGAGCCTACCGACGAGGAGCGTGAATTCCGAGAAGAGATGCAGGAGCTCCACGATGATCAGATGCATCGTTACGAGGTATCCGTAACAGTGGCGTCGCTGGTGTGTGCGTCGGCACTGTTTTATCTAAGCTTAACCGTGGTCGCTCATTGGGGCATGGTTTGTGACGCTGCCATTCTAGGTGCGGTGTTCACCTTGATTTGTGCCATAGCCAAAGGGCTTCGAAGCGAAAACCGTTACCTGGGCTTCGCCATGATCGTTGCCAGCCTCCTCATCGTACTTGTTGCCGGATACGAAAAGTACGCTCGAAATCGATGAAGCATGCAAAGAAAGGGTTAGGTTCTTCGGTGCTGCTTGGTGATCCAATCGAACAGTGTCAGGAACTAGGGCTAACGGACTTACATGTACTGCGAGATCTGCTCGAAATGATAGGCATCATGCCCCAAAGCAAATACCGCCAAATCAAAAACTGAAAGCTCACCGAGGACGGGGTGCTTTACCGTCGCCAAAGTTTGCTCATCGGTCAAAGATTCGTAGAATTCAGCCGTCTTGGTTCGCGCTCGGCTAAATTGCTCAAGCGAAGGCTGAACGTCCCACACTGCATAGTTCTTGGCAAGAGCCTCGGCTTCTTCATCCCAGTTAGCGATCTCAGTGCCCGGCGCCGATAAGGCAAGCTCCATTCTCCCTTGAATGACCGGCTCTAAATCGGCGAGGTGTGCGATCACTTCGCGGAGGCTGAATCGATCGGGAGCGAGTTTCTGATCGTACACGGAGGGATCAATCTTCTGGATCATCCTTAACAGAGTCGTCGGCGCAAGGGCTAAGCCCTTTCCAAGATACTTAAGTCGGCTCACGGATGGAGGTTACCGGCTCGTGCCACGAAAGCTCAACGTCTTAACGTCTTCGGCTCTCGAGCCAATTCACGACCGCATCCAGACCGGACACATTTTGCTTAAGCAGATCGCAACCTCTCGCCAAGTCCCGGTTCCGGAGTGCTTCGATGATCTCTCGGTGACCTTTAGCCGAGGATTCCAGGACCTCCGGTTGTCCCATAACCCCTAACTCATACCGGTGAGTTCGTTTAATGAGGTGCCAGAGTATGTCAATAAGGGTTCGATTTGGGGTTCGAGAAAAGAGTCTGGCATGCCACTCATCATCGAGAGCGATCGCAATCCTCGCGCTTGGTGCAGCGGCAAATTGTCGATTGATTTCATCGAGTGCGTCGAGTTCCGACGGAGAAGGCAGTCCCGCGGTTCTGAGAGCTTCTGGTTCCAGCAAAGGGCGAATCGCATAGATTTCGGTAGCCTCCTCGATCGTCAGCCCTCGAACGAAGAACCCTCGGCGGGGAATATGCTCGACCGCCTGCTCCCCCACAAGCGCGCTGAGTGCCTCACGCAAAGGCGTCCGGCTAACCGCCAATTTGGCTGCAAGATGAACCTCGTTAATGGCATCCCCATCCCTGAGGTCGCCTAAGACAATCATCTCTCGAATGACGGCAGCCACGCTTTGGCTTATATTCGGATGGTCGATCGCTGATAATCGCATAGGATCTCTCATTGATCGCGGGGCTGGATCATGGGTAGCACGAATTTAGGTATCCATTCTCGCTGAGGGATAAATGTTCCGCTGTCACCATAATTCCCGGCGTTACAACAAAATACCAGAGAGAGTTCTGGAACCACTTCGACGACCTGCCCTCCATTGCCTCCTGCGAAGAAGGCCCGAATTGACTTGCCACGATAGCGGTAGTCCGTAACCCACCAAAGGAACCCGTATTGGATTCCAGCAAGCTCGTATCTCGGCTTGCTAGACTCCTTGACATAAGCCTTGTTTAGGATCTGCTTGCCTTTCCAAGTACCGCCATCCAACATCATTTGACCGAGTTTGAGAAAGTCGCGCGGTGTTAGCTGAAATCCTCCGCCCATGTACGCATCGCCAGTCGGGGTAATCGGAAGATAGTAGTTTTCCATTCCCAACGGTTTGGCTATCCTGTCATGAAAGAACTCTGGTAGCCAGACCTTTCGGTCGGAAGCAATCACACCACCCAGCAGGTTCGGAAGTGCGCTGCCGTAGACCGCTTTTGCCCCCGGTTCATAGACCATGGGAACGGAAATCGAATAGTGGTACCAGTCCAGGTCCTTTTGCTGGCTTTGCATCGTATCTTCGTTCCCCGGAGACGAATCACGATCGTCATCGCAGTCGAGCCCCGCACTCATCGTTAAGAGGTTCTCGACCGTTATCCGATCCTTTCGCGGATCATTGTCTACGATTGGAAACCTCTGCTTAAGGATTTGGACCACCGGACTCTTCAAGTTGAGACTGGCGGACTCCTGCATTGCGATTCCAGCCAGGATTGAAGTCAAACTCTTGCTGGCGGACCGCAGATCGTGGGTCATTTCTCCGTTGTATCCATGGAAATACTCTTCCAGTACAAGCTTTCCATGTCGCGCAAGAAGGACGGAATGGGTGTTGAGCGAATGAACCGAATCGTCTGGCGTTTCGATAATCGATTGGACGAATTGCTCGACGGAAGGTATGGACAACCCTACACTACTGGCAGACGCTACCTTCCATCCGTCAGGCGAGTCGGTCGGTACACGATACTTGTACATACGCTCTCCGACCGGACGGGGATAGAAACCTGAGAGGGGATTCTTTGTGGCCCGCGTGAAAGTAAACGACATGGCCCGAAAGGGGAAGTAGAGAGCGAGCGTGTCATTGCCTTTATCGTAAAGACCACGAGCCGTCTCAACCGCTACGCCATCGTTTGCTCCCATCAGCCGTACGCCGTTTGAATCCTGAATAAGCTGCTTGGCGTTCCAGAACAGTCCGACGTTTCGCTCTGGGTTTCGGATGTAAGCCGATAGTTTGTCGTCAGGGGTTTTCTTGACATTGAGGTAGATCGTGGCAACGTCGTCGAGCGGTTTGACGTCTCCAGCCCACCTCCCTTTCGCTTGCATCTTGAGTTTGACGGGTGAAGCATACTGTCCAAAAACAAACGTCCCGCTGGGCTGAATCCAATGTCCGTCGATTTCGCCAGAGGGCAGCAGATTGCCTTTGAACCATCCCAGTCGGTTCGGGAATTCCAGGCTGATTCTTGAACCTGATAATATGCAGCCTGCCATGACTCCTCCAATGGCTGCGGTTACTTTGCCATTTTCTTCCCTAAGGATTAGTCTGCCCCGTAACGCAGGTCCCACCAAGTTTCGAGCCTCCCAAACTCCTTCAAGTTCGTCCGTAGCGCCTTGAACTTGTCTGGCGATCACAAGTTGAGGGCGTGTTAGGTCGAGATGCGCTCGGGAACTGAAAAGAGGGACGAAAGCCGGAATCATTGTATACAGTATACAATGATTCACTCCGTTTCGTGTCGGTTTAGGGGACAAGCCGGTTTTGACCAACATCGTTCGGGGTGCAAGCTTCTATTTTGCGGTAGGGCATTCCCTGCGGAGAGATCAAGTTAATAGGAAATGCCACTCCGCTCGGGCTCATTTCTGCTGCCTTTGACCGGACGATCCGAAAGTCATGGTCCTTGGAGGCGTGCTGGCTGCCTAGCTTCTCCCTTCCCAAGGGCTTGGTAATCGGCTCTTTGAACGCCAAACGAGAGAAGACGATCACCAAACGAGCAGCGTAATCGAATTTGCCGGGAAGGTAGCGGAGATTCCCTGGGCAGTGCCCTTAATGCTTGATCCATGTACGATCTGGGTCAAGTTCGCGCTACTGTAGGTGTAGACCTGGGCTGTGGTGGTCGGTATCGAACCGGTTAAGGCAATATTGGCGGTGAGATCGCCGCTAGTCTTGTTGATGACGATCGCTGTCAGCGTGTTGTCGGCGGCACGTTGGGCAGCATAGATGGCTAATTGGGATTGATCGCCGCTCGTGGCTTGGACCGCGATGTTTCCAAATTGGCTGCCCTGGCCATCGTAGTTTCGAAACATTAGGAAGGCAAAGGCAACCGGCTGGCCGGGAGACGGCGGTCCCCACATGGTCGCGAGGTCTAAGCCTTCGCGTCCGAAGATCCCCAAGACGTCCGCTTGGACTATGGCGCCGTTTATCGATTCTGGGGCGCCAAAGTTGTATTCGGTGATCGCCAATTTCGTCCCTGGATAGTAAGAATTCATCCAACCCTTCATGGTTGGGATCAGACAGATCGCTCCATAGTATTGACCGATCCAGTCATTTTCAACGTATGTGGGATCCCAGAGCGACCGGGTCGAGCGAATACGATTGGCTTGGGTCGCCGCGTCGCCTGCAGGCGAGTTCGCAATAGGCCCTACTCCGTTGTCTGAAGTAGGGTAGTAATGCTCATCGAAGTAGTCCAGCAACCTTACCTTGGCACTTTTTGAACTAGCCGAGAACTGCTGAAGATAATAGGGCGCATTCCACAGACCCCCGTTCTGACTCGGTGTGCCAACATAGGCCGGCCAACCAAAATCGCTGGGACCAAGCACGCTTGCGGTTGGGTCGCCTTTCTTGATGGCGGTCGCATAGGCCAACCCTTTTTGTACGATCTCCTGATAAGTTGGCGTATTTGGATGGATATCGCGATGGGTGTTCGCCCATCCGAACGGCTCGTTATCCAACTGGTAAATGGCTACTCCGCCAGATCCCGCGGAGCCAAACTTGGAGGTGAGGTGCTTTAACCAAGCCGATGCCAGCGAAGGACTGTTCGGAACATGGATGCGTAATATTTCGCTAGTCGTTAACGTAAGTTGTTGACCAGAAGAGGAGATAGAGTTTCCTGCTTGAGTCTTGACGCCGTTGACAATAGGATCGACGTAGGGGTTTACCGACTGCTGGGCGCCAAAGATCGACACTGGGAAACTGCAGTCCCAACTGGTTGCGGAGTTGATGTAATCGATAATGGGAACGGTAAGCACCGCCTTGCCGCCAACGGCTTTCGTCCGTTCGATGAATGCATCGGAAGATGCTCCTGCAATCGGGTTCGCGTTGCCCGAGCCGGCCATGAAATACCAATCGAAGCCTGCGTTCGTTCCATCGTTCAACCAGTTATATCGGGTAGTCGCGTCGCCTCCCCATCGACTGACCGGCAACTTGATTGATTTGGCCAATCCAGGATCGACGCTGCCCGTGTTGTCGTTCATCCCATAGATATAAGGACTAATGGTATGGCGGCCAGAGGTGACATCGATCGCCAGGGCAGGTCCCGGGCTCTTCGCCGCGACCGAAATAAAGGCAAGGAAAAGACCGGTGAGCATCTCTCATTTTCTCCGATGAACGTGTTCACTATACTCCGAATCGAGTCTATCAGGCATCAAGATTAGTAAACTCAGATTTCGGATTCCGTCAGTTCGGACTGACGGCCAAACAAGTATCGAACCAATCGATGGCAGTAGGAAGGCCCTTGGTGTAGGTGACCCAATCGTGTCCACTTCCATGGACGACAAGCAGTTTGTGGACGATCCTTGACGATTCAAGCGCTCGGTCAAATTCTATAGATTGTTGGATCGGCACTAGGTTGTCGGTATCGCCATGGATGAGCAGAGTTGGTGGAAACCCCGGCTTAACGAGATAAATGGGCGAGATGTTTCTCGCAATGCGTCGTCTCTCGTCTGGAGGAGTCTCCGACGTGATATCGAAGGCGGGACGCAGGACGGCCAGGCTGCTGATTTCGAAAGGAGTCTTGCCGACTGACCCCCAATTTTGGAAGTCTGTTGGCGGCATGAAAGCGACGATCGCATTGGCACGACTTCCAACTCGGTTTACCGGGTCCTTTGCCGAAGGGTCTCCATCGTCACCGAGCCCGCCGATCTCCAAACATAGATGTCCTCCCGCGCTTGCGCCGCATACACCGATGGCTCGCGGCGATATGCCGTAGTAAGCGGCTTGGGATCGAATGAACCGAATCGCGTGACGCACTTGGGGAACGATGTCCGCGATGGAGTATTTAGGTTGGGAGCCATGGACTACTTCAAAGACGGTGTACCCTCGCTCCATAAATTGTTGGGCGACACCAGTATTGATACTCTCATGGTTCGAAGCCCATCCTGCGCTCACAATCCATACGACCGCCTTATGATTCGAAGACTTCGGCTTGAAAACGTCCATTGTGAAAGCGCAGCCATCCTGCTTCAAATAGATCACGTCTTGGACGCGTGTCTGAGCTGAAGCGCATACGGCAAGCAGCACGAACGGAGAAAAGCCGAGGAAACGCATCTGAGAGGCTTCTGGCTAACTCTTTGCGACGGTGAGGTTCTTGTCGAACCAATCCAACGCCTCTGGAAGGGCTTTCAACATCGTGTTCGCATCGTGGCCCGTGCCTGGCACGATCACGAGTTTGTGGACAATATGGGCGGACTCGAATGCCGCGTCCATGATCTTGGATTGCTGCACCGGCACAAGCGTGTCGGCATCGCCATGGACGAGGAGCGTGGGGGGAAACCCCGCCTTTACGAGAATGATCGGTGACAAATCGTGACCGGTCTTAAGAATCGTCTCCTTGGGAGTCTGCCTGGTGATCCCAAAGGCAGGCATGAAAACGTCCATCTTGGGATCGTTGATCGGACTGACTCCAGACATGCCCCAATTCTCAAAGTCGGTTGGGGGAAAGAACGCCACAATCGCATTGGCGCGGCTGCTGACTCGGTCTACCGGGTCCTTAGCGTTCGGGTCGCCATCATCGCCCAAGCCTCCAATTTCCAGCGAGAGATGACCTCCCGCACTCGCACCACACACCCCGATCGCATTCGGTGAAACATCGTAAGAAGCGGCATTGGCGCGGATAAATCGAATGGCATGGCGCACCTGGGGAATGATTTCCGGAATCGTGTATTTGGGTTGAGACCCGTGAACGACTTCAAATACCGTAAAACCCTTTGCGTTCAAAGGGGCCGCTAAGAAGGGATTGATACTTTCGTGGTTCGAAATCCACCCACCGCTAATGATCCAAACGACCGCCTTGTGATTGGAGACTTTAGGCTCAAACACATCCATCGTGTAGGCGCAGCCCCCTTGCTTTAGGTAGATCACGTCCCGAACTCGAGTCTGAGCCGAGGCGTTTATCGAAACAAAGGCGAGTGAGGCAACGATGATTCCACGCATGAAGCGTATCGTACCCGTAGGAATGATCCGGTTGAAGCGGCGCCTCGGATGGCTTGAAATGGGACGCAAGAAGATTGCGTATCAGTTCATCCTCTTCATGGCGATCTGGTAACTCTTCAATGATTCGATGTATTCTACGAACTCCGTGAACCTTTCTGGCGGTACTCCCCACTGATGACCCCATTCGTACATTCGATCCGTGAACGGGGTTTGCCGTCCTATGCGCCTTTGATGATCCGCTACGCTAATCTTCCAGGCTGGGAATGACATGGCGGCTTGATTTGAAGGCGGTTTTGAATATGTCATGGCCATATTTAAGGGAATGTAGAACCCTGGCGGTTGTGTCGGGGGAGGAGCTACTGTTATGTTGTTAACCTGTACATTCGCCGTAGGACCTTTCCGCAACGCATCCACAATAAGAATTCCTCCACCAATGGCGGCGACAAGTGCACCAAAGATAACTCCGTTCGTTCGCTCATTCATCAAGCCTATATTCACGACATTAGCGCCCGGAAGCGCAATGCTGAATATCGCCATGTAATAGAACGCGATAAGACCTCCCGCGACCACGAGTCCTCTGCCCCATTTAATTTGGGATGGAATCCGATGGCGTTGAAAGATTGTTCCGCACTTCCAACAAGCAGATCCATACACGGGGCATTGCGTTCCGCAACGTGGGCAAACCTTTGCGCCCGAATTGTTTTGAGGCAGCACGAGGCTATTGTAATCCCTCAGAGTCGTGTTGATTCAAAACTAAAACCGACCGAACTAGAGTTGCCTACAGCGAAAGGTAAACCCGCTACAATGAAGGTTCCAGTTTCCTAGAACCGTTTCGATCATTTCTTCGAACGTCCAGATGTGATCGGTTAATCCTGCTTTCATGGCCGGGGTTGTCGGAGATCGCTTTCCAGCATCGCCGGATTCCTTCGTAAGCGTCTGGTGCGGTCTTACGAAGTTGTAGAACATGAAGTAGATCGAGATCGCCATCGTGTGGTTTTCCAGCTTCTTGCTGAAAGCGTTGGTTAATCGTGTGAATCGTTGGCAATCCATTCGAATGTTTAGGTTTTGTCGCTCCACGTGGCTTGTCGAAATCAGTGAATCCAATGCTCGGATGGACTTCGAATATCGAAACTGGGCCTCGTCCTTAGATCGGCAACGTTCAGTCGTCAGGCGCCTGGTTGGATAGGTTTGATTGATTGGGGGATCGGAATGAGTCCAAGCCTCCGGATCTCGCCCTGTTGTGCTTCAAGGACGTCTGGGCGGTGAGCAGGTGCAAAAACCGGTTCGCCCGCGATGTACTTTTCTGCCGCACCCTCATCCGTTAAGGCAATAAGCAGAGCGGGGATGAATTCCAATTCGTCGGTGTTGAGCCCCAGCAACCGTGTACATTCGTTGACTGGTCTGGAAACCAGTGCTTGGAGTGCATGGCGGTTTGGATCCTGGGGAACCCGCACATCCGCCTCGTCACCCTGCCTTGCGGCTTGGCACCGCGAAACGTCGAACGAGTGGTGAGTCCGGCACGCGTATGGCCGGTACTCGTATCCAATACAGACACCGTCGACGTTCAGGGGGCAAACACGCCCTTTCAACACTTGTTCTAGCGGCGTCATGGCGAGCCCGTCTGATACATGGCCGCGCAATCGGGAGACCAATTGGGCGATCTGTTCGGATGAGAGCTTTTTCCTCAAATAGAAGGCAAGGGCAAGTACTACGGGGCCCTTGGTCGTGACTCGAATATGGCAGCAATGGTGGCAGCCCCGGTGGCACGCAACGCTGGCAGTTCCAATATCGGCGAAAGCGATCGTCGCCGGCATTTGATCGAGGAGTTGATCGAGGAAGAGCAGGCTTGCGTGAACCCCCTCACGGAGACCCTTGGCGGTTACGCCATTCGCAATCGGCTCGACGAATCTGCCCGCTGCCGTCATGTGAGCTTCGATCAAGTCGTCCGCTCCCGGATGTTCCTCCAAGTCATGCGGGTAGGTCTTGCCAATTCTCTTTAGGATTCCGACCGTCCGCTCAATTTTCTTGAGTGCATCAGCCTGATGGCGTTTCTTACCCACCCGCTTATGTTACGACAAGTCGGTCAGACGGATTGGCTGACTGCATCTTGGCTTTGGCCAGAATCGCGTTATCCGGGTGGTGTCCTAATTTGAAATCGGTTGAGCGTTAGGTCATTTTATGGAGTTGGTGATAGACTTCGAGTGTGGATATCAGGAAGGTTTATGTCGGGATAACTGAGGAAGCCTCCAAAAGCGCTCGCGTTCTTTTCTTGGTTCAGGTCGCACAGGCTGTAATGATCCCTGCGTTCATAGCTTATGCCGTTAATCTCGCAAGTGGTTCTGATCCCACGCTGAAACCCGTAGGGTGGATTTTTACCGGGTGCTTAATAAGCGTTCAGGCAATTTTGTTACTGGCGGTTCTCTCTGGTCCGACTACTCCAACCCGTATCGTTGTTGCTTTCAATAAGTTGGTGAAGCGTCTTGAAGATAGTGGCGACGCCTACCACGAATTGCGGATTCAGAGAGATTCCTACTTTAGCGCGGTGGCTTGTGCTTCTAAATCTCTGAATGTCTTGAGAGGAATTCTTGATGCTCGAACCGGTCCGGTATCGGCAGACGAACGCCAGAAACAAATCAAGGAGATTCTCCAACCATATATTGCGGAAAGAGATACGGTCTTCAATTTTACGAATGATACGGGCACGTACACAATGGCCGTTTTTCTCTACGATGAGGAAATGCAGAAACTGCGGGCAATCTATAGCCACAAAGACCCTGAACTCGAAAGCCACGGACAGAGGCGCGATTGGTCTCCTCACGGGTCTCATGTAGGATTAGCCTATCAGCAGAAAAAACTCCTGATCACTGGCGACGTCTCAGCCCTATCAAGCGTCCTAACAGAAAGTTTTTCAGAGAAGGATGTTCAAATCTATCGAGCAATGGCATCTGTGCCGGTCTACTGCAAAAATGAGGTGGTCGGGGCGTTAAGTGTAACCGGCAATAGACCGAATCAATTCTCGTATGATAATGCCAGCGAAACCTTTGAGACTATCGGGAGAATTATTAGCCTTTACCTGTCGTACACTACCATTGAGGAGCAAATTTAAATGCTGAAGCCTGAGTTGGCTGGAAGGAAGGATTCAAGCGGCGAGCTTTACGATCTGATCCGTAGCGGCCAAGATACGTCGTCTTACTATAAAAACCCTGCGAATAGCGTGAGCGAACGCTTGAAGGAACTCGACAAGCTGTTAACCGCAAAACCAAAAGCAAAAAAACAGTCAGTACCAACATGAAGGGACCGCGCTAGACAGAATCTAGCGCGGCATCTATAAGGTCACTTACCGTCCACGGCTGGAACGTCACTCCGGCAGCCATGCATGGTGTCTCTTTGATCGTTCGATGCATCCGGCAGAAGTTGTAGTTAGTGAAGTGAAGAGCGGTTGCCGCCTTGTGGCTTTCTAGCTTCTTCGAGAATCCATTCGTAAGCCGGGTTAGCCGTCGCATGCACATCCTCATTGTGAGGTTCTGGCGTTCGACGTAGCTCGTGGAGGCTTCTTTCATGTTAGGCGTACCCAGAATGACCTTCTTCTCCACACCAGAAACTTTGGGCGGGCTGTACCGTCCTGGTCCGATTGGTTCGGCTTCGTAGGACTTTACGACCGTCGCATAGTCCACGTCTCCGCCGAATGCCCACCAAACGGCTTCTACGTATGCTCCCAAGCCGTCCGTGGAGAGTTGGCATCGGATTAGTAAGACGGCTTGCTAGATCCAGCCACAAACGCGTGTGCCATGGCTTCTGACCGCTTGCCGACTGCATAGGACGGGATGAGCTTTGTATCGCTGTCGATGGCAACCCATGTCCAAATATCACCGACGCGGGCTAGGTCATCCTCTTGCTGTAAGTGGCGCTGCTTCTTATAGATGAAGCCCCAAATCTCGTCCAATTGGACACTTCGGCAAGTCAGCCCGCGTAGCTCTTGGTCCATTAGCACGGCGCAACCTTCACCGACGCGAACCATTAACCGCATGATCGTGTCCCGGTGAACGCCAGTAATTCTCTCAACTGACCGGATAGAGTTGCCGTCCACCAGACACTTAATGATCAGCTCTTGCTTGTCGCGCTTCAGGATGTTAGCCATGCATCTATTATATCACGGCCAACTATTGATTGCGTATCAATTTTTATCAATGATAAGAATCTTTTTGCTGATAAGCGCGTATAATAGTTTTGGAAGAGCGGAGGGCGTGCCGTTCGCTGGTGCGATTAAATGGGCGTTACATCCAAAGGCCGCGTGTTGAAGCCACGCAGGGGTTCAATTCCCTCGCACTCCGCTCTTCTCTATTTTAGACGATAGGTGATGAAATCTGATGGCAGAAGAACAAGATGGAAAGAAAAGGCATCGTAGTCCGGCATACCCAGCAGTAGGTTTGCCTGAGGCGATTGTAATGCTAAAGAAGTTCTACGCATCGCAAAGGCGGGCGCTAGTTCATTTAAACGCAGCCTACGAACCTCTAGGGTACGAAGCGGGAAGTAGTAACGGTGGCCGTGTCATTGCAGCATTGATCAGCTATGGTCTCATGATCGATGAGGGTACGGGCACTTCTCGCAAGGTCAAGATATCTGACTTAGGTTACAAGCTCGTGATTCTAGGCGACGAGGACCCGGATTGGTTACGCCTTGTTCGCGAAGCTGCCGTAAAACCAAAGCTCTTTTCCGACCTTATTACCCATTGGTCCGAGGGTCTCCCAAGCGATTCGGCCATTAGGCAGCATCTACTTCTTGACCTTAATTTCAACGAGAATGCCGTCAAGCCACTCATCAAAGACTTTCGAGAAACATACGAATTTGCCCAACTCGGAAAGTCGAGTAAACTATCTAAGGAAGAGGAAGATAAGCCAGAAGATGAAGGGCCACCAGATGACCATGTTGATGATGAGAAGCCGGACCCAAACCGGGGGCGTAAGGACACCCCGCCTCCAAAAAGGGAGGCGGGCATGAATTCTCTGGTCATACCGATTCGCGAGAGCGTCGAAGCTGAATTCCGCTTCCCTGCGACGTTAACATTGGAAGAATTCGAGGATATGAAGGACTATCTCGATACCTTCTTGCGAGTCCAGGAGCGTAAGGTCAAAGCGGCCAACCGCTCGAAAAACGATGAGGCTGAATGATCGAAGTAGACCCTGATCAACTGAAGCAGGCCGTAGAAGGCCTTCACAACTGTAAGGCAAAGCTTAGCCAAGCGGTTGAAGTTCACGAGCGGTTCAAGGACCAACCCGTTTGGGATGGTGTCGTTCACGTGTTCAACCTGTCAGGGCATCCTAGAGCTAAACACGCCTATGCGTGGTCCTCTGCGATTGAGGGTTCTGACAAACGTAAGTTCTACGCCGTCTTAGATTTACCTCCGATTACGTCGCCAGTTGAGGCTGTACGTGCGTCAATTGCCAGCGACTACGCTCAAAAACGAATTAGCGGAGGCAAGCCCGTAATGACTTAACCCCCGCTTCAACAAATTGAGATCGTAGCCCACAGTTTGTCTTTGGTCATTCAAATTGTACCACTGCCGGTCTCAAAATCCAACACGTCGAGCGTGAACTTCATGGTTCGGGCTAGGTTCGCGTGTGTCTAGAGAGGTGTCCGTGCGCGATTCACGTAAGCCAGCTCCTGCCGGTTACCGGTGGGTATTCACTAGATACCGTAAGGTGCGAGGGAACTCCGGCAGAGTTTTGGACGCGCATGATTACGGATACAAAGCTTGGTACTTCCTCGTAAGAGGTTAATCCAAGCAACGACCGGGCGGGGGAAACTCCGCCCAATTCAAATTAGGACACCACCGTTATCCGGGCAAGCTCCGCCATTCCGGATGACATCAAGTCAAATCCGTCAGAATCAGTCTCCGGAGTCCTTGGCTTTGTTTTGGCTGCGTGTCAGGGCAGCTAGTTTTCGAAGATTTGTTAGCATCGGATGGATCTTGCCAGCGATCCTAGACTGCGGCAGACATCCAATCTTGCTCCAACATGCGGTTCCGACCACGGCGCGGATGATTGTCCCTTCCTACCGCAACCGCATGCAAACTGGACTGCTGGCGTTCGTCGGCGACTCTGCCAAAAATGGGACGCGAGTCAAAGGACCTTTCACCCTTCTGTCGTCAAATGCGAGCAGGCAACCGGCGCCTATGTTGAGCGTTGTCCCCGCAACCGTAGAGACCAACGAGATTCAATCGATCTTCCGAGCCCCATTTAATGCTTGGTAGGAACTTTGGATAGAAGAGACCTAGCAGGCTCCCGACAGGCTTTCAGATCATGTACGCGGTTACATGGTGGGCCTTGTGGACGGAATAATCTCCGATGACGTGGTTCTCTGGCTGCCAAAGTTCAAGAATCCGTTTTTGCTCAATTCGAATGGCGTAGATTCAGTCACGAATGCAAGTACTATCTGTAACCGTTTAGAAAGCAGCGTAATGATGTCTCGTAAGTTGATTCTCTTGGCACTTGGCGCCGCGTTAGCGGTTTCATGCAGTTCCCCCAAGCCGCCTCACGCAATTGCCAAGAAAGCGGAGCCGTCGAAAGAAGTTCAGGTTCAAACCCCTTCCAAATTCGCTCCAATGGAAGGGTGGGTGACCGATGTGAGCGGCCCCGGGATCCTCCCCGGGCAGAGTGCCAGCGGATACGATTTAGGGATCGACCAAGCGGAATTTCACCGGGGGAAGGCAAGCGCCACCATTGTCTCCACGGGTTCCAACCCGGATTCGTGGAGGGCTTTTTCCCAGGGGATCCGTGCCAACAATTATCGTGGAAACCGAATCCGGCTTACCGGCTATCTTAAAACGAAAGATGTCTCCGGCGGCGCAGGGCTCTGGATGCGTGTCGATGGGATGGAAACAACGCTGACCTTTGACAATATGGCTACCCGAGCGATCCACGATACCCAAGACTGGACAAAGTGCTCGGTAGTGCTGGACGTGCCGGACGACGCAGTAACGATCTACTTTGGATCGATCCTGATGGGTACCGGGCAATGTTGGGCGGACGATTTCAAGCTCGAAACAGTGGACCGCTCCGATGCGAAAACAACGGCCATACGACAGGGGCCCGATTATTTGGATGATCCTGACGAGCCTCAAAACCTCGACTTTACGAGCACGCCCACGACATCGAAAGATCTGGACATTCCCGGATGGCGTAACGGCGATGGACAATGGGACAGCGCGATCCATCTCAATGTCCACGCCATTCGAAATGGCAAGCCTACGGCTGTTCTTTACAACGACTCCACCGGCTATCATTTGCGAGCCCTCTTCCAGGAAATCAAGGCTGCTCCTTATGGCAATAAGCGAGTCCAATTTCAGGCTTTCATCCGGGCCACGACGGGCGTCGACGGAGGGGTTATGGTCTCCGTTCCCGGTGGAGGACAGTGGGTTTTTTCAAGCGTTGCGGAATACGAAAAGGCGCACAAGTCTCGGGTTCCTACCTCGATGGACTGGATCCCGCTTACCGCAGTTGTCGATGTTCCCAACTGGGCGAATTGCATTCAGTTTGGAGTGGAACTTCACGACAAGGGCGCCATGCACATCAGCGAGACGTCCTTTGAAATTGTCGACCCGGCGTCCACCCCTCTTACCGATCCAACACCTGTTGCCAAGCTTTACACCGTCGAATTCCTCAATCGGTTACCGCTTAAACCAGTGAATCTCGATTTCGAGAAATAGGGGGCGTCAATCTATGCCTGCAGGCAAGGGATCCGTCGCCGATAGATCCCCCGTGCCCGATGGCGTGGCTACCCATCTCTAACTTTTCGCGCCGGCTGAGATCCAGTTTCGAAGCAACTGAATGTCCTTACTTCCAAGCGGAGCTTTTTTGAACGGCATTCTGGGCTGTTTCTCCCCGTCGACGTACAAGATGAGTTTGCTCTTCTCAGGATGGCCGGGGATCACGATTGGGCCGTGTTCGCCACTCTTCATAAGGGCCTTAAGCGAGGAAAGATCGATCGCCTCGGGGTGGCGCGTTGCGTTGTGACACGGTAGGCATTGGGTCTTGATCAAGGGCGCGACTTTGGCATAGGGAATGCTCACGACCTTGGACGACTGTCCTTGTTGGGCGCTACTCAGACTTAGCAACGCGAATGAGACGATGCAGATGGCGACAAATTGAAAACGCATTGTGAGTTTCACTTTTCTTCCTTATCCTTTTTCTCTTTCGGACCGAAGGTCCACTGATAGGCGATGTAGGTGCTTCCGCTGTCAGCGCCACGAATGCCGGTTCCCACCGACATCATGAGGTGATGCCCTTCATCGAAGTCGTATACGCCACCGATGTTAAATCCAGTGAGCCCAGAGTTACCGACCGTCTGACTTGTGGTGTGGAAGACCTCCGCGCCGAGCATGAGCTGTTTGGTGATTTGGTTTTGGACGGTCACTCCAGAAAACCAATAATCGAGGTTGCCGGGGCCAGGATTATGCCAGTATCCCCCACCTCCGTAAGCCGTCCAAGCGCCGTAGCTCTTTTGTATCCATAGAGGCAAGAAGTAGGCGGTTTGTCCGCTGCCAAGGCCCTTCGATTCATTGCCGGTTGGGAGTTCGACAAGGGGGAAAATACCGACCATCGGTTGCTTTCCAGTCTCCTGGACGAAGCGATACTTGACACCTAGTTCCGTATCTCCGTAGCCGTAATTGAATGGCTGGCCACTTGCGGTAGCGTAGGCCATGGGGGTGATGACATGAAACTGCAGGTTGGGTGCCCCCCCGTAGTTGATCTCCAAATGAGGCAACGTGCCGGTGGATTGACCGAAAAACCTAAATGACTCGGACGCGATATACACCTCGTAGTGCATAAACTCGACGGGCTCCGGGTCGTCCGTGATGAATGGGGGACCGGGGGTGGCCAAAACCGGCGAAATCGCGACGCCGATCAACATGGCGACAAGCCCTAGCTTCTTGTGACGGCAGGTCGTTGACTTAAAATATGCGCGCCCTTCCAAATTGATATTTCACCTCTCTGGAAGGTTGCTCCAGGGAGACGATACTATCACGTTCAGGCGTGCCTTCCAAGGGGCTGCATCATGGATTTTGCTTCACTTGCGGTCGGCTGCCTTGATTCTATAAATAAAGCTCTCTTTTCCCGTCGCGTCGAACCTCGATCCATCCCGCACCGCTCCAATTTTCTGGACTGCTTTCTGCGAGCGAATGTTTGTGGGGCCAATTGAGAAGATGACACTATCTACGAATTGGAAAGCGTGATCCAGCATGAGCCTTTTCATTTCGCCGTTAGCAATTCCGCCCCAGTATGATCGGGCCAAGAACGTCCAACCAATCTCAACTTCTCGCTTTTCTTCGTTGAACCCGTGATAACGTGAGGAGCCGATAATCCGGCCATCTGTCGGATCGATTGCCGCAAAAGCGCCTCCCGATTCCATTGCGATTCGGAAGAAATCTCTGAATACCGGCTCTTGGTATCGGTCGTTATTGGGATGCTGTTCCCAGATGAGCGGATCGGAAGCCACGGCAAAGAGTTCGTCGAAATCGGTGGCACGCAGCGGACGCAATTCAATGATATCGCCTCGTAGTTCGGGCTGAAGTTCAAACGGCATGCCTGATTTTGGCTTGTCGCAAACAAGGGCTGCTGTTCAATTGGGCGTAAATCCGGGCGGAACAGTCGCGTTGCCGCAGAAAGTCGCGCCATTCATCTCGCTTCACTCGTTTCAGCAATTGGAGAGGTTATGGATGCGAACGATGCTGAAGTTATCAGAAGTCGGCAATCAATCGTATGATAAAGGGTTGGTAAGGCGAGAGCAATGAGGTTCTTCAAGCCCAATGTGGCGAAAATGCAGCAGAGCGGGAACGTTCTCGGTCTTGCGCGCGGGCTCAAAGATCGCGACCCCGAGATACGTCGGACAGCGGCAAGTGCGCTTGAGAGGCTGGGCGACGTCCGAGTCGTCGAACCCTTGATCGCGTCGCTTAAGCACGCAGACGTCTATATTCGCCGAAGTGCCGCCACCGCCTTGGAGAGAATCGGCGACGCTAGAGGCATTGAGCCGTTCATGGACGCTCTGAGCGATCCCGATGTCCGAGTTCGACGCATTGCAGCAAGTGCCCTGGCAAAGATGGGCGACGCCCGGGCCATTGGGCCGTTTCTGGTGTTGCTAAAGGACTCCGATACCCAGGTTCGAAGAAGTGCGGCAGGCGGATTAGAGAAGTTTGGTGACGAGCGAACCGTGGCTCCTTTTATCGAAGCCCTCAAAGATACGGATTGTGATGTGCGGCGGTCTGCAGCCAATGCTCTGTCAAAGAGTGAGGACCCACGCATTGTCGAGCCATTTCTCGTGGCGTTGAAAGACGTCGACTCGCTGGTACGTGAGAGTGCGGTTTGTGCCTTGGAGAAGATCGGTGACGCGCGTGCCGTAGAGCCGCTTATCGGGGCACTTAACGACCCATACACCACGGTGCGTATCCAGGCTACGAAGGCGCTCAGTAGGATCGGAGACTTGAGGGCGGCGGACCCCCTGATTGCCGTGATCGGCGGATCGGACGCTCTTGTGGCGGGTCATGCGGCCATTGCGCTGGCGAAAATAGGTGATGAGCGAGCGATTGAGCCGCTGATTCGGTTCCTTAAAGAGGGCAGTGTCAATATTCGGTTGAATGCGGCCCGCACATTGGGTGAACTGGGAGATAAGCGGGCGGTGACACCGCTAACCGAAGCACTCAAGGACCATGATTACGACGTATGCGTCGCGGTGGCGATCGGGTTGGAGAGAATCAAACGCCAAGGTCAAAAGCAGATAGAAAGCGCGGCCAAGCCTGACTCGATTGTGAAAAAGACGCGGCAACCCAAGCCCAAAACCAGCGAATCCACGTCCGATGTCGAAGCGGTCGAGAACTAGCCGGTCTGGACAGCAAGTATCAATCTCTTATCACGGAGGTAGGGTCGAGAGACCCTACCGACGGGCACGCTTGCTTGTGCTTATTCTTCGGCTGACGCAGGCTCAGTCGCTTCTTCTTCGGTCTCATCTGCCGGTTCTTCGGCTTCTTCAGCCTCTTCTTCGATTGGGGACTCTTCGGCGGGAACTTCGCCTTCTTCGTCGGTTGGTTTGAATGACATGGTCTACCTCCTGATTAGGATGGTGAAATCTACCAACGGATGTTTAAGGATCTGTGATCCCCCGAATGACTTAACCAACCCTTAAAGTGTCGGTCATTTGCGCTTCTTTTCCCATTACGGCAAGGGTCTTGAACCAAAATACTCCATTGCGGCTATATCGCCGCGTCAGGTTCTCCGACGCCAGACCCGCGTCCAGAGGTCCAGCTCGAATCGCTCCTCATTCTCGCAGAACTCATTCTCGGCGTTTAGTATTTTCCCTCCCGATAAGAAGATCTTCCCTCCCTTGATCAGGGCTGCGCGGTGTCCATGTATCCAACCAGGTGTGTCGCCGCTTGTCTCCAACTCGCAGATCTCCATGGTGCCCAGATCCAGGCGGTAGATGGGGGTCTTCCAAAACTCGCGATCTGCTTCATAGCCTAGGCCACCAATAATGAGCACAGAGTCGGGAAGATCGCGTGGGACATCCTGCTCGTCGTCCGTAATGATCGTAGCGGAGTGAAAGTCGGTCGGCGGGAATACATCCCTTGGATACCCGTAAATTGAGACCTCATCCGAGGGCCCCTCCACGATCACATCGTTATAGATCAGGAAGTCGGGATCGTACCAATCATCGTGCTCGCCTCCGATGTGGATTCGGTAAATGCCCAAATACAAGCTTACGGTCTGCCCAATCCGATCAAAAGACCAAATAGCCGTCTCATCCTTCTCGCCGTGGGTAGAGCAACCGTCAGGATCCCACCCGTATAGCTCTCTGAGCCAAAATGGCTCGGCGCGGGTCCTCACCATGAAATCGAGAAATGGTGACGTGACCAAATCAGGGTTGTAACGGCCGAAGCGCCGACGCCGACACGCGAGAAACTGTTCCTTGGTTGGATGGGGTAAGTGCGGCCACTTGTGGCGCCAAGGCGTATGGTTGGGCAAATGCGGTGGCCTTCTTCCTTAGGGGTGACCTGACACGATAATATACCCAGAATACTCCATCCTCCTAATGAACGCTTGGACACCGGACATACCCATCGACGATGAGATTGCCCAACGGCTCATCTCAAGCAAATTCCCCGAGTTGGGGTCGATCGAATTGCAGTTCATTGGCGCTGGTTGGGACAATCACGCCTATTTAGTGAATCGCTCGCTCGTCTTTCGGATCCCCCATCGAAAGTTGGGCGCCGATCTCATGGCAAACGAGTGTGTTGTTCTGGATCGCCTGAATCGCCATTCGCTCCCGCTTTTGATCCCCGACCCCCAATATGTGACCCCGCCTGCCAGCGATTTCCCTTATCCGATAGCTGGGTATCCGCTTATCGAGGGGAAGACGGCAGATTCGGTGCTTTGGCGAGATTCAGAGCGTGCAAAAAGCGCCAAGCGGCTTGGGGCTTTCTTGAAGGCTTTACATCGCGTCGATGTCGATGTTCCCTTTGCCCTTGGAGATGAACTGAAACGTGCCGATCTGCCTTTTCGGTTTGCCAAACTGGAGGAGAGGCTGAAATCGGCGCCGCCGGGTTTTGCCGCACTCCTTGACAAGCTCTCGAAGACCTCGCTCCATACGGTTGCCAACGTCTGGGTTCACGGGGACCTCTATGCGCGCCATTTGGTCGTCGATGCTTCAAGTATGATATGTGGAGTGATCGATTGGGGCGACGTTCATGTAGGCGACCCGGCTTTGGACATTGCCATCGCTTGGATGTTCCTGCCGCCGAATTCATGGGGCGCCTTCCTAGACGCCTATGGAGGCGTTGACGAGGACACATGGAGTCGAGCGCGATTCCGAGCCATGACGCATTGGCTCTACATCAGCGAATACGCGGCGGCCCAAGCGGACGAAGCCTTGTTGCGCGAATGCGAATTTGTGCTTCGGAACGTCATGGAAGGCGATCAACCGAGACCTTCTTGCGCGTGATCCGACAGTGACTTGCTGTCACAGGGGGCGCCGGCACATGGCAGGCTTTTTGTTTCGCTACCTGACAGAATTATTCGGTGGCCCGCCGAACCCTTTGAAGTCCACCGGCTTACCCAGCATTGCTTTCCATTTTGAAAGTTGGTCGGCAGTGAGGATGGAACGTATAACGGAATTTGTCTGATCCTGGACGTTCTCTTGAGGCCTTGTACGAGTGACGCCGTTTCTCGGCTTATCGCTTGCTGACAAAGATTGGGTCGGGTAAAGGGTGGTATCGAGCCTCTTGATTTGGACCTTGCTGAGTCCCACCTGCGCACTGATTCGAGGATCGAGCAGGGCGCGTGCTCCAAATGACTGTAAGTTGATCTCCTGGAACCTAACTCTCTGGGCCGGGGTAAGGCCTGTTAGCAATGAGTTTTGAACCTGATCGTAGAGGGCCTGCGCTTTCTTAATCGACTCCGGAGTCTGCGGCCTCACGCTCATCATCCTTTGGAGTTCCGGCCCCATCTTTTGGCAGCTTTGGGATAGCGCCAGGAATGCCTTATTCGCTTCATTTGGACTCATGTGAAGCTCCTTTTGAACGACAGGGTTCATCAAGAGAACTCCGTTGTTTGGGAGTGTCGGGCTTTGACCGATCGCTTTCATTCCGAAGGCAACCACAGAACAAATCACAATGCCGCGGACGCTAACCATGGACCAATTGTACGCCCATTCATCAAAGTTCGGCTACGCGCCAACCGAGGGAAAAGGCGGGGGTTTTATGCTTACGGTGAAGGAAGCCTGGGCGTGGTACCACTTACCGTACGACTGATGCCGCTAGCAAAGTATGGGCAAACGAGGCCTGTGTCATGATCAAGTACCGCGATAGGTTCCTTGTACGGCACTCGTCCTCTTTTGGAGATGAGGTCGGACAATCTAAGAAATGGTTCAAGGCCAGCTTCGGTAAGCCTGGTTTCGAGTTCGTGGGCAAGTCGGCATCGCGATCGGTTGAGATGACGAATTGTCTGTAAGACTGGCCAAGGATTATCGAGGTTTTATTCTTAGAGAGCGATTCGATTTTTGGGAAACGGGCTAGCCCCTTCGCTCAACAACTCGCCCTCAGGCTGGTTAGCGGGCGCTCCTCGAATAAATCGGGGAGCAAGACGGATTGCGTTGTAATCGCCCTAAAACCCTTATTCCCCTCCACCGCGAGGGGAGTCGGTGAGCTTGCGAACCGGAGGGGGTGCGCGCGAAAGCGCGCTCGACCTGCAGGGTGCAAATCCCTGTCTGGCCTATGCAACGGGT